>Ga0213835_100224_pt1 | contig 67664 bp, 61 predicted proteins | sample SWPATP01_FD_160576 | JGI IMG/M metagenome (GOLD analysis project Ga0213835, IMG submission 160576) | Coastal seawater microbial communities from Marineland, Florida, United States - SWPA TP0 #1 | ecosystem: Environmental > Aquatic > Marine > Coastal | place: USA: Florida | collected 2016-08-05 | reverse complement strand
TTTTATCACTGGCAAGCAGGTTATGGTTGAAACTTTATCAAGAATAACAAGAGCCGTATGACGGGAGACTGTCACGTACGGTTCTGTGAGAGGCTTAGGGGTGAGACTCCCCTTTGCCTACTCGGCGTAGAAATTCTAATGAATATTTCGGGTTTTATTGCTTATTCTACATAAAGCACCAATCCCTTTAAGTATTCGGTTTCTGTATGAAACATATTAATCGGGTGGTCAGGAGGTTGTGAAAGGTAATGCATGATCCTTACCTGACGGTTAGACTCCATAGCAGCGGCAGTGACAGTGTGGGCAAATAATTGTTTGTCCACCACCTGGGAACAGGAAAACGTAAAAAGTATCCCCCCACTCTTGATTTTCTTCAAAGCTTCTGCATTTAATCTTTTATAAGCTTGTACCGCATTGTGTCTGGCCTTGATGTTTTTGGCAAATGCCGGTGGGTCCAAAACGATGATGTCGAAATCATCAGCTATTTCCCGAATGTATTTGACCACATCAGCCACGATGGCGGTATGCTTGCTCTCGAACTCCCCATTTAGGGCGACATTGGCCTCTGTGAGCGCTATGGCTTTTGCTGAGATGTCTACAGAATGGACTTCTTTTGCACCTGCTTTGAGTGCAGCTACCGAAAAACCACCCGAATAACAAAAGGTGTTCAACACTTTGCGGTCTTTACTGTATTGGGCCAATAAGTGCCTGTTTTCCCGCTGGTCAACAAAGAATCCGGTTTTTTGCCCTTTTTCCCAGTCGATTTCATACTGACAGCCATATTCCAAGACCGTTTGGGTTTTAGGTTGTCCAAAAACCAAACGGTTTTCCACCCCGTAATTTTTTGGAAGGGTCTCGGCGCTTTTATCGTACACCGCATCTAATTTTTCTCCATATACCGCTTTCAAAGCTTGGGCTATTTCCTTTACCTGTCGGAACATGCCAATATGGTGGGTCTGTATTACTGCTGTACCATGGTAGAAATCTATAATGAGACCGGGGAGTCCATCGCCCTCCCCATGGATCAGACGGTACACATTGGTTTCCGGGTTATGGGTTAGGCCCAAAGTTTCCCTTAACCTAAAAGCCGCATTTATTTTTTTTATCCAAAAATCCGTATTGATGGTTTCTGATTCAAAACTGATCAAACGGACCATAATGGAACCATATTGAAAATGGCCTACTGCAAGAAAATTATCTTTATGGTCAACCACTTGTACCAATTGACCATTTTGGAGGTCCTCGTCTTTGTGTGCTATGGCACCAGAGAAAATCCAATGATGTTTTCGAAAGATAGAGACTTCTTTGCCTTTATGAAGTTTTATTTTTGGGTAGGTTAACATGTTGCTTTGTTTTAACAGGAAAGATAATGGACCCCATGACCATGGCGATAGCACTTATGAGTACGGCGGGCAAATGGGGATAAAAGGGTAGGTTCAAAGAAGATAAACCCAAATAGGCGATCATACCAAAGACGATAGACATGATGGCGCCCATTTCAGAAGCTCTTTTCCAATAAAGACCGGCTGTAAGAGGCACAAATAAGGAAACCAACATTAAAATAGAAGCACCTGCAACCAATTCATAAATATTGGTTTTCCACTGGGCCATGATCGTGGCTACAGCAGCTACACAGATGATATTGATCCTTAAAATCCAAAGAAAATGCTTGTCCTTTAATCTATTTCCAAAGTATGGACGGATCAGGTTTTCTGAAACTATAGCTGATGGTGCCAAAAGGCCAGAGCTGGTGGTACTCATGATGGCTGAAATCAAAGCACCGAAGAACAGGATTTGAACATGGATGCCGCTGTGTCTCAGCACCATCTCTGACAATAATAATTGCTTGTTTTCCAAATAAATTTCAGGATATAAATGTCTAGCACCCAAAGCGATAAATAAGGGTAGCAAACCAATGGTTACATAGAAAGTCCCAGCCAGATAGGTGGATCGAACGGCAACTTTTTCGGACTTAGATGCCATGACTCTTTGGTAAATGTCCTGGCTGGGAATACTGCCCAGACCTAAAATGATCCATGCGCCCAAATAATTTAACCAGGCAATGGGTTCTGCTTTTGGGAAAAATTGAAAACTTCCTTCAGGCGCAGCAACCAATATGGGCGTGATGCCTCCTGCTTTTTCTGCTACCAATACAGCCACCCATATCAAACCTACTACTATCAATGTGGTTTGGATGAAGTCAGTAATAGAAATGGCCCACATCCCACCCAAAAATGTATAAAAAACCACGATACCAGCAGAAATCATAATGCCTTGGGAAATGCTGAGGTCAGAAACAGAGGAAAAAATCAAAGCCAATGCGACCAATTGGGCAGCCACATAGCCGAAGTAAACAGGAACCATAAAGACCGAGGCGAAAAATTCCACTCTTTTTCCGAAAATGTTTTTGTACACATCACCTATGGTCAGCACATTCATTCTATACATGGGTTTTAGGTAAAATACCCCAAAAAGAATCAAGCAAAGGGCTCCCCCAAATGGGTCTTCAATTACCCCTTGAAGACCATGGTCCAAATATTCAGATGATGCCCCAAAGATGGTTTCAGACCCAAACCAAGTGGCAAATAGGGCAGAGGCAGATAAAAAAAGTGGTAATTGCCTGCCCGCCAAAACAAAATCATTGGAATTTTTGATCAGTTTGGACGACCAGGCACCTATTCCGACTGTAATCAGGATGTAGATTATGATTGCTGTAAGAAGCAAGCTTTTTGTGTTTAGGTTAGAGGTGAGACATAAGACACAAGACACAAGACACAAGACATAAGACACAAGACATAAGAAGCTAGAGACTAGAAGCGAGAAGCAAATGTACCAGGTACAATGTACCATGTACTAAGTACCATGAACTTGGTACTTGGTACATCAATCTTGAGTCTTAATTCTTAAGTCTTGTGTCTACTAACTATACATCTTCTCCCTCAAAGCCTTGATTTCTTCAGAGTCCAAGTAGTCGTCATAACTCATTCTTCTGTCAATGGTACCTTTGGGCGTGAATTCAATGATCCGATTGGCTGTGGATTGCACAAATGCATGGTCATATGAAGTCAGCAATACGGTTCCATTGAATTCAATGATGGCATTGTTGAAAGCGGTGATGGATTCCAAATCCAAATGGTTGGTGGGTTCATCCATAACCAACAAATTTGGATTTTGAAGCATCATTCTTGAAATCATACAACGAACCTTTTCACCTCCGGAAAGTACTGATGCTTTTTTCAAGGTTTCTTCTCCTGTAAAAAGCATTCTTCCCAAAAAGGTCCTCACATAAGCTTCTTCCTGATTGCTTGAATATTGGCGTAGCCAATCAATCAAATTCAATTCTGTTTGGAAAAACTTGGAGTTATCATTGGGCAAGTAAGCTTTATTGATGGTAACTCCCCACTTATAACTGCCTTTTTGTACAGGAATATCTTCCATAATGGTCTGGAAGAATTTGGTGACTGCCTGTTTGGTTTTAGAGATAAAGGCAATTTTGTCTCCCTTATCCACCATCAGGTTGACATCAGTAAAATATACCGCATTTTCATCTTTCAACTCCAATCCCTCCGTCATGAAAATCTGGTCGCCTGCTTCTCTTTCCGGTTTGAAAATGATTCCCGGGTATTTTCTGGTAGAAGGCTGAATGTCATCCACATTCAGTTTTTCCAACATCTTCTTCCTGGCAGTAGCCTGCTTGGACTTGGCCACATTGGCAGAGAAACGGGCAATGAATTCCTGTAGCTCTTTTCGCTTTTCTTCGACCTTCTTGTTCTGATCGGATTTTTGCTTGGCCGCCAATTGGGAAGATTCGTACCAGAAGGTATAGTTACCGGAATAAATCCGGATTTTTCCAAAATCAATATCTACAATGTGGGTAGAAACTGCATCCAGGAAATGCCTGTCGTGGGAAACCACGATGACCAGGTTTTTAAAATTTACCAAGAAGTCTTCTAACCAGTTGATGGTCTCAGTATCCAGGTCATTGGTAGGTTCGTCAAGAATTAGGATATCCGGATTACCAAATAAGGCTTGTGCCAAAAGTACCCGCACTTTTTGGTTACCAGCCAATTCCTTCATTTGTAGATAGTGCAAGTTTTCGGAAATACCGAGACCTGAAAGCAGGGCTGCTGCATCAGATTCAGCATTCCAGCCATCCATCTCTGCAAATTCTGCTTCCAGTTCAGAGGCGCGTATACCGTCTTCTTCAGTAAAGTCAGCTTTCATATAGATCGCGTCCTTTTCTTCCATGATGGCATATAACTTTTTGTGCCCCATAATGACTGTTTTAAGCACTTCAACCTCATCGAACTCAAAGTGATTCTGCTTCAAAACAGCCATACGCTGCCCTGGGGTGATATTGATGCTTCCGGTGGTACTGTCCTGTTCACCGGAAAGGATTTTCAAAAAGGTTGATTTTCCGGCTCCATTGGCCCCAATTACACCATAGCAGTTACCTGGGGTGAATTTTAAATTGACATCTTCGAATAAAGTCCTTTTTCCGAACTTTAGGGAGAGGTTATCTACTGAAATCATGAATGGCTATGTTTTTTAAAGGGGCAAAGATAGACATTTTGATTACAAACAGCAGGGTTCTTTTATCAGAGACTGACTAGAAATCAGTAGATTTTTTTTCCAGGTCCATTTCCTTTATCCAAATATTCCGATATAGTACATTGTGTCCTTCTGCTTGTAATTTGATTCCTCCTGGCCGATCAGTAATACCCTTTCCACCGTCATTTCCTCCATCCAATCCGGAATTGGGACCTCCCCATACCTGCTGTATCTCCCTATCTTCATGGATTTTTTGGCCATTGAAATAAATTGTAACTCGGGCTTTTTCGGTTAATTTACCTTCTTCAAATCTAGCTGCCCTAAATTGTATATCATAGGCATTCCATTTGCCCACGCCGTGGTAGGCCTGTACTGTTGGCAGGTGTTCGTTGATAATGGCTGCCATGCCATGAAGCCCATAATCTCCATCCAAAATCTGTATCTCATACCTGTTTTGCAGGTAAACACCCGAATTGCCGCCTTCTTCTTGCACTAAAAACTCCACATGTAATCTAAAATCTTTGAATTCCTGCTTGGTGACTATATCGGCTGCACCATACAGGCCTCCGGCTGCTGCAGGGTCATTGCTGTTCATGGCAAAACCTCCATCGACCGGATCCTCAACAATTTGCCATTTTATGGGAAGTTCTGCCTTTAGCCTGGGCCCCTCCCAATAAGTCCATTTCTCATCCAGCATCTCCCTGCTGCCATCGAACAATTGGATGGCACCATCCGGTTTTTTTGCATTAACCCCAATTTGTGCTGGTAGATTCCAGTAGATGAAGAGGCATAGTAAGGTGAGTACCTGGGTTTTCATAGGTTTGTTCAAAGTTTGAATTGACCCAAATAAGCATATAATTTAATTTGTTTTTATGTCATTCATGGAATTTTTGATTATTTGATTGGAAAACTGCTTAATTTTCTGTTCTTAATTTTAAATTTCGATGAAGGTAAAAGTATTGATTTCATGTTTGATCTGGTTGATTGTGGCCTCCTGTGGCCAAAACCATCAGATTTCTACAGAAGCTCATTTGGAAGAAATCAATAACTGGCACGACAAGCAAATGGCTTCATTAACCTCAGAGACTGGTTGGCTGAATTTGATAGGTCTGCATTGGTTGGAAGAAGGGTTTACTTCCTTTGGGTCAGGGGACAATATGGATTTCAAATTAGAAGTTCCACATTTTCCAGAGGAAATAGGGAAATTTGAATGGGTTGAAGACAGGGTGTTTTTCATTCCAGAAGTCCAGGGAGTAATGGCGGGAGATGTTGAAATTCAGGAAAAAACCTTGATTTTTGATGCTAAAGCCAGTGTTTCCCAAGCTTTATCCTTTGGAAGCCTTCATTGGACCATTATCAAAAGATCCGATGCGTATGGGGTTCGTCTCAGAGATTATGAAGCTGAAACAGTAACCTCTTTCACAGGCGTGGACCGCTTTCCGGTAGCCCTTCAATGGAGGCTTATCGCTGACTTTGTCCCTTATCTGCCAGCCAAGGAAATTCCCATTACCAATGTGATTGGCCAAACAAGCCCAAATTTGTCTCCGGGTTATATTGAATTTCAGTGGAACGGGGAGTCTTATCGAATTGATGCCTTAGGAAATGAAGGGGATGAGGAACTGTTTTTGATTTTTGCAGATGGGACGAGTGGGGAAGAAACCTATGGAGGTGGTCGCTATATGTATGTAAAGCGACCTGATGCTTCGGGAAAAATTATTTTAGACTTCAATAAAGCTTACAATCCTCCTTGTGTGTATACCCCTTATGCCACCTGCCCACTTCCTCCAAGGCAAAACATCTTGGATCTAGCCATTCGGGCGGGGCATAAAAATTACGGGGATCACTAGGCAGCAGCCTCTAATTCAGTTTCTTCGTGTTTAGGAGGCTTGACTTTTGCAACATTTTCCAGAAACTGTATGGTTTCATTCAAAACCGACTCCCAGTCTTCAGATGTGATACTTGATGCAATGACATGGTCACCTGTATCAGGAAAGGAAACTCTTCTTTTCATGCTATCAGGCGTTTTTAACCTATCAAACATTTCCAGCATTTTTGGAACAGAAACCACAAAATCCTGCTCTTGATCACTCTTATAATAATATCCCATGAAAACGGGGAGCTCTATTTTCATAAACGTATCACCCTCCATCTTACTCCTTAAAAGTACTGCTAAACTTTCAAAGCCATTGACATGATACTGTTCTGACCAGTATTTTGCTTTATCGCCCTCTCTTGGGGTTATCCTTACCCCATTTTCATAAATAAACCTTTCAGCCAAAAATTTGGTCCATGGCCGGAAAAATTGTTCCAGTGCATCTCCTCCTTCACGGATGGCAGGGGAATAAAGCACAAGCGCTTTCATATCCGGTCTTTCAGAGGCAAGGACCAAAGACAATGCTCCGCCCATGGAGGTACCGATCACAATGACAGAATCCCCCAAACTTTTCCCTATCATATAGGCCTCGCGCACCTCATCCACCAATTTCTGTGCAGTAAGGTGCTTCATAGCATCTTCCCGATCGATGCCATGTTCCGGTAGCCTTACCAGATAAAGATTGGCACCGAAATGCTTGGCCACTTCCCGGTGCACGGGTGAGCCTTCCATTTCACTGGCCCCAAAACCGTGGATATAGACAATAGAATAGGCAGTTTTGCTTTTATTGATGCTATCCGCCCAGACAATTTTCGCATTGTTGCCCGGTTTTAATCCTATTACGGTATCCTCCTTACTTTTCACATAGGCTTCCAAATCATACATCCTTGTTGGTACTTCTGGGTAATCGCCGGAAAGTGGATCTATGGAAGCTTTTGGTCCCAGCATATAGGTTACTGCCAAGACTATGGCAAGGAAAAGCAAGACTTTGAGTACAGTTTTCATACAATGGTTTTAATGGATTGTAAAAATAAGATATAAAAATAAAAAGGTTTAATTATCTGATTTGATTACTTGAAAATCTCAGGTATTGAAATTTTGTTATTTTTGAGAAAATCATCTCAATCAATATGTTCAATAGCAAAATCACAAAAATACTGCTGATATTTTCAGCATACTTGTTTTTTTTGGCCTGTGCCGAAAAAGGAAGTAAAGAATTAGCCTTCCAAATAGAAGATTTTGAGCCTCATGTGATTGCTCTGTCCTCTGACGAATTTATGGGTAGAATGCCTTTTACAGAAGGAGAGACTTTGACTTTAAATTACTTGGAGGAACAATTCAAAAATTTAGGTTTTAAGCCTGGAAATGGGGACAGTTACTTTCAAGAAGTACCCATGATGTCTATTGCTTCAAAACCTGAAGAAAACATGCGCATCCGTCATCAAGGTGGTGTGCTAAACCTTCAAGGGTTCCGTGATTATGTCATTTGGAGTCAGAGAACTGATCCAACCGTGCAATTTGAAGATGCTGAAATTGTGTTTGCTGGTTACGGCATAGTAGCGCCGGAGTACGGATGGAATGATTATGAAAACCTGGATGTAGCAGGTAAAATCGTTTTGGTAATGGTCAATGACCCAGGGTTTGGTAGAGAGGATAGCGACCTTTTCCGCGGGAATACCATGACCTACTATGGTAGGTGGACTTATAAATTTGAAGAGGCTGCCAGGCAGGGGGCCTTAGGTACTTTGATAATTCATGATACAGGTCCTGCAGGCTATGGCTTTAATGTGGTCCAAAACGGATGGAATGCATCCAAGCTCTATTTAGATTCTAGGGGAATAGAGAAGTATAACCCGGTTTTTGAAGGATGGGTGACTTTGCCGGTTGCCAAGCAGCTTTTCACTTTAGCAGGATTGGACGGAGATGCCATGATGGAAAAGGCCAGGTTTCAGGATTTTCAGCCTGCTTCTCTTGGTCTAAGTGCTAGTAGTAGTATTGACCTGGAAGTGGTTTATAACCAATCGAAAAATGCTATTGCATTGATTGAAGGGGCAAAAAGGCCCGATGAATATTTGATTTATACGGCACATTGGGACCATTTAGGAATCGGAAAACCAGACGAAACTGGGGACAGTATCTACAATGGCGCATTGGACAATGCCAGTGGTGTGGCTGCCCTATTGGCTTTGGGAAAGGCCTTCCAGGCCAACCCGCCAGAAAGATCTGTAGTTCTTTTAATGGTTACTGCTGAAGAACAAGGATTGTGGGGTTCAGCTTATTATTCTGAAAACCCCATTTTCCCTAAAGAGAAAACAATTGCCAATATCAATATTGATGGTATCAACCACATCGGTAAAATGAGAGACGTTTCTGTGATAGGTGTAGGGCAATCTGATTTAGAAGACCTTTTGGATAATGAACTTCAAAAACTTGGTAGGTACAGTGCTCCCGAGCCCACTCCTTCTGCAGGTTATTACTACAGGTCTGATCACTTTAATTTTGCCAAAATTGGTATTCCCGCTCTTTATTTTGGAACTGGGATAGATCACGTTGAAAAGGGCAAAGAATATGGGCTTGAGAGGCAAATGGACTTCACTTTGAATCATTATCACAAGCCATCTGACAAATATATTCCAGGTGAATGGGATTTAGAGGCTGCTTTGGATGAAATTCAGCTATATTACAATGTAGGCAAGCGCTTGGCCAATAGTACTGCCTGGCCACAGTGGAAAGAGGGTTCCGAATTTAAATCCATTAGAGATGCATACATGAAAAGATAAACACTGGCAAAAACAGTGTTTCTTATATGCTGTCAGTCAAAGTACTGACAGCATATTTTTTTAACTACCAATATTTATTCGGAAAAAAAGGACTGATTAAAATAGGATCTTGGCGAAAAATTCACCCTTTTTTGGTTGAAAATATTTTGTAAGTAACAGTTAATCAATGATTTGATTTATTCGGTTCTATTTTTTTGTGAGTGGCGCAAACTTTTTATACAATAGGGTAAACTTTTTGTGAGGGATATCCGTTAGTCCTGTGTTTGCAACAGTAAAATATGGAGAGCATTTTACAAAAGATCAGAGTGGATGTCAATGAGGATATTTACCTTAAAGACCCATTCAGTTCTGATTTGGGAAAAGAAATCATCCGCAATTCCATCGATATGATGATGGAATTGGGATTTGAGAATTTTTCATTTAAAAAACTTTCGGCACAAATCGGCTGTACTGAATCTGCTATCTATAGGTATTTTGAAAACAAGCACAAGTTGCTTTTATACCTTACCTCATGGTATTGGGGATATGTAAGGCAGAATTTTATTTTTGGAACCGCAAATATGGAGGACCCCAAACGCAAATTGGAAATTGCCATCAAAATTCTGGTAAAAGGTCCTATTTTCACAAAAAATGACTTTATTGATCCATTGTCTCTTAGAAGGCTATTGACTGATGAGGCAGCCAAAGCCATTATGACCAAAGAAGTGGATGAAGAATACCAAAAAGGCTTTTTCAACCATTATTTCAAGTTGGGTGAAATTATAGCTGATATTATTAAAGAAATCAACCCCCGTTTCCAGTATCCAAAAACCTTGGTTTCAACGGTTATGGAATCCAGTCTGATGCAGTCTTATTATTCCAGACATTTACCGGACATGACTGAACATCAGCCTGGAGATGAAAGAAGGGTTGATTTTTTCAATCAACTAGTTTTTAAAACAATAGCAAATGAAAATTGATGTAGCGGTAACCCCTCTGAGGAGGTTTTTCAAACTCATCGGTGAGGAAAAGAAGGAAGTATATGCCATATACTTTTATTCTATTCTGAATGGTGCAGTTTCATTAGTCTACCCACTGGGAATTCAGGCCATCGTCAACTTTGTGTTGGGTGGCCGGGTCAGTACTGCTTGGCTTATCATGGTACTTGTGGTGGCTGTTGGGATCACATTTGGGGGGTTTTTACAAATCTCTCAATTGTACCTTACGGAAAAACTCGAACAGCGGGTATTCACAAAGACGGGTTTTAGCTTTGCCTACAGGCTGCCCAGATTAAAACTTGATGCCTTACAGGACAAATTTACCCCGGAACTGGTCAATAGGTTCTTTGATGCAGTTAACCTGCAGAAGGGGATGGCAAAAATTCTGATTGATTTTTCTTTTGCCACCGTACAGATATTCTTCGGAATGATCCTGTTGGCTCTATACAATATTTTCTTTGTTATTTTCTCTTTAATTCTCATCGCCTTGGTGGTATTGATATTCTACTATACCAGCCCCAAGGGTATGGAGACCAACCTAAAAGTTTCTACTCAGAAATATAAAACTGCGTATTGGTTGGAAGAGATTGGCCGTACCATGGCTACCTTTAAATTGGCCGGTAATTCCAAATTGCCCTTCAATACCATAGATAAATTATTGGCTGCCTACGTGGACTACAGAAACAAGCACTTTGCTGTACTGGTCCTTCAATATAAGGTAATGATTGTTTTTAAAGCCTTGATCGTAACTGTTCTATTGGTAGTTGGTAGTTTGTTGTTGTTGGACAATCAAATCAGTATCGGTCAGTTTATTGCTGCTGAGGTGGTAATTATACTAATCGTAAGCTCAGTGGAAAAGATCATTCTTTCATTGGATACGGTATATGATACCATGACTGCTGCTGAGAAAATCGGTCAAATCATGGACTTGCCATTGGAAAGACAGGAAGGTACTGAGAAGTCATTGACTACTAACAGCCAAAGTCTGAAATTTGAAGTTAGAGACCTAGGTTATAAGTCTAAGGATACCAGTTTTGACATACTTAAGAACATCAATTTTGCGATCAATGCTGGAGATAAACTGATCTTAACAGGGGGAAGTGGTAGTGGAAAAAGTACTTTGCTATACTTGATGGCAGGGCTTTATGGAGAGCATGAGGGTAGGGTAATTGTAAATGACCTGCCTATAGATACCATGAATCTCGACCGATTGAGAAGTTATATAGGGGATAGTTTGTCCCACCAATCCGTTTTCAATGGTTCAATTTATGATAACATTACCTTGCAAAAAGATGTAGGTGAGAAACATGTCAGAGAGATCATTGACCTGGTAGGTTTGAGGGAATACATCTATCAGTTGCCGGATGATTGGGATACTGTCTTATTGCCAGAGGGTAAAAACCTGAGCAAGCATATCATCAGTAAAATCATATTAGCAAGATGTTTGGTCAGCTACCCTAAAGCGTTGTTGCTAGAGGATATCATCTCCTGTTTCAATAAGGAAGAGCAGGAGCGGTTTATCAATTACTTATTGGATGGAAAATGGACCTTAATTATGGTATCAGAAGACCCTGAAATTATCAAAAGATTTCCAAGGGTTTTGGCGCTGGAACAAGGAAAACTTGTATTTGACGGATCAAGTGAGGTGTATTTAAAGGGTAAAAATCTATAAACTCATTACTTATGATAGACATTTCGCCTAATAAAATTGGAGATAAGATAAAGGTAGATGGCTATAAGAGCCTGGGAATGAGTTTCCCAACAGGTGAAAGCAAAAAAAGGATTCAAATTCTTATTTGGTCTCTTGTTGGTGCATTTTTGTTCCTCTTTCTTCCTTGGACACAAAATATCAGGTCCCAGGGTTTTGTGACTGCTTTAAGACCTGATCAAAGACCGCAGACTGTACATTCTATCATTGCCGGAAGGATTGAAAAATGGTACGTAGGCGAGGGGGATTATGTTCAGAAAGGTGATACCGTATTATTGATATCAGAGATCAAAGACGATTATTTTGATCCCATGCTTTTGGATAGGACCAGGCTGCAGGTAGATGCCAAATCCATGGCGGCAAGGTCCTATTCTGAAAAAGTGAAGTCCTTGGACATTCAAATCGGAGCTTTACGAGAAAACAATGTACTGAGAAGGGAACAGGCAGAAAATCGACTCAGAATGGCAGAGTTACAGGTTACTTCTGATAGTATCAAGTTTGAACAGGCAAAAGTCAATTTTAAAATCGGTGAAGAGCAGTTGAAGCGGGCTGAAAAATTATTTGAGGAAGGCTTGCGTTCTCTTACTGACTTTGAACAAAGGCAATTGCGTTTCCAAGAGGTTCAAGCAGGACTGATTGCTTCAGAAAACGATCTACTCAAAAGTATTAATGCCAGAATAGCGGCCCAGATTGAATTGAATGCTATCGATAATGACTTTAGGGACAGGATGGCCAAAGCCACTGCAGACATGTATGAGGCCATGTCTGCTCAGTTTGACGCAGAAGCTACAGCAACCAAATTGGAAAATCAATATACCAATTATGAAGTAAGAACAGGTTTTAGGTATATCCTTGCCCCTCAGGAAGGTTATATCACCAGGGCCATTCAAGTGGGTATAGGGGAGACCATCAAAGAAGGTGCTGAAATCATCAGTATCCTCCCTGGAAATGCCCAATTAGCGGTAGAAATGTTTGTTCAGCCGGTGGATTTCCCGCTATTGAGAATTGGTAATAAAGTCAGATTTATCTTTGATGGATGGCCAGCGATCGTTTTCTCTGGATGGCCTCAGATTACAAATGGTACATTTGGTGGGGTAGTTCATGCCATTGATAATTTTGCAGGGCCTAATGGAATGTACCGTATTTTGGTGGTAGAAGACCCTGAGGACAAACCTTGGCCTGATGCCTTGAGGATAGGCTCAGGAGCAGATGGGATTGCCCTGCTTAATGATGTTCCCCTTTGGTATGAAATATGGCGACAACTCAACGGATTCCCACCAGACTATTATACTTCCAGAGAAAAGGCTGACAATAGAAAGGCAAAATAATCCATGCGTAGACTGTTGATAATTATTTTATTGCTTAGCTCCCAATCCCTACGTGCTCAGGAAGAACTTTCCTTTGAAATGTACATGGAGTGGGTGCGTTTATACCATCCCGTGGCCAAATTGGCTGATATCAACCTTCGCTTTGGTGAGCAGGAATTGCGTGCGGCAAGGGGTGGTTTTGACCCTAAAATCTTTGCAGATTATAGTGCAAAACGATTTAAAGATACGCAATATTATGATACCAGGACCGGAGGTATAGGGGTGCCTACTTGGGGAGGCGTGGAAGTAAAGGGGATTTTTGAACAAAATTCTGGTACTTTCCTGAATCCTGAACAAACTGTTCCTTCGGATGGTCTTTTTGCATTGGGAGCTTCAGTAAATCTAGGACAAGGTTTATTTATCGATAACAGAAGGGCTGCACTTAGGCAGGCACAGATTTTCCAAGAAGCTACCAAAGCGGAAAGGCAGCAGATATTGAATGACCTTTATCTGGATGCTACTGATGCCTATTGGAAGTGGGCTGCAGATTTTAACAACCTGACGGTTTTTGAAGAAGGGCTAAGGCTGGCTGAAGAGCGTTTCCAAATGGTTAAAGAAAGTTTCATCCAAGGTGATTTTCCAGCCATCGATACGGTAGAGGCATATACCCAGGTGATGGACAGAAAATTTAGCTTTCAAAGTGCTCAGATCAACTTTTTCAGGACAACCCAGTTGATCAATACCTTTCTGTGGGACGATAATGAAGAGCCCATAGATTTAGTGGAAACGATCTTTCCTGAAAATGTTTTGGATCCCATGCTCTATGATTACAGCAAGGAGTCATTGAGGCAGTATGTATTGACTCATCCTGAATTGCAGCTTAAAGATTTCGACATTGCTACCACTGAAGTAGAAAGAAGGTTTAAAGCCGACTTGCTGAAACCTGTGGTAAGGGTGGACTACAATTTCCTTACGGAAACCATCAATCCCATACAAACTTCTCCGTTTTTGGAGAATGATTATAAAATGGGACTGACCTTTGCCATGCCATTGTTTCTCAGAAAGGAACGGGGAAGTTTAGGGTTTACCAAAGCAAAATTGGACTTTAAAAACTATGAAAGAGAGCTGAAGCTATTTCAATTGAAAACCAAATTGGAAGCAGAGATATTTAACTTTGAAACGGTTGAAGAACAATTGGGGGTCTTTACCAATAATGTCAATGGACTTCAAAGGTTGCTGGAAGGCGAAGTCATGCGATTTGAAATGGGCGAAAGTTCCCTCTTCCTTGTCAACGCCCGTGAGGTAAGTCTGTTTAATGCGCAGGTAACTTTGAACAACCTCGCCGCAAGAAGAAAAACAGCTTACGCCAAAATGCTGAATGCTGCAGGTTTGGGATTTGATGAATAAATGGCTTAAAAAAGCAATACAACAATTTCATGATATTTTTAAGGGCTTACTCAATGCTATTGGGTAAGCTTTTTTTATCGTCTTGTTTGATCAGTAGATCTCTTTTCCATGAAATTGCATAAAAATTCAAAGTCCTTCAAAGAAGTTGAAGGCTTTTTTAACCCTAAGAACTGGCCGATCAGCTGAAAAATGTCCTCTTTTCTCTTCCCGGATTTTCTAAGAAAGCGAACAGAAGTAGCCCCAAAAGATTTGGAAAGCTTTTGGTTGTTAGCGCCTTTAATTAAGGGGTGATGCGCAAAAACTGTTTTCGAAAAACTATTGGCTGGCAAGTGCTCAGAGAGGTAAACTTGTGCCAGACTGGAGGCCCAAAGGTCTCTGCCCCTGACGATCAAATCTGTTCCAAAGTGGAGGTCATCCACCAAAGAAGCCAACTGATACGCTGGTAATCCATCTTTTCTTCTGATCACACAATAAGCAATTTCAGCTGGGATATTTCCTGTTACTGGTCCTTTGAAAAGGTCATTCAGTAGTATCTTTTCAGAAGTATTTAAGCGCAGTCGCCAAGCTGAGTCTGGAGATTCAAAGCTAAGGTTCCGGTTTTGACAATAACCGGTATAAAAACCTTTAGGGTGTAGGTTTCTGATTTTCTTTCTACTGCAATTACAGGCAAATAACTCCCCTGAATCTTTTAAATGTTCTAGTGCAATCTTATATAAATCCAAACGCTTTTCCTGGGAAAAATGCTGTTTGTGGTCTTTCAAGTTTTTTGGCCCCACATGGTATGGCAATTCAAGAAAATCCAGGGTATCAAAAATGTCCTGGATGTATTTTTTCTTTACCCGTTCTGTATCAAGGTCATCAATTCTCAATAAAATCTTGGCCCCAAATTTTTGTGCCAAATGGAAGGTGAGTACAAAAGAGTATATATTACCAAGATGCAAAAAGCCACTGGGGGTTGGTGCATACCTCGTCAATCTGAAGTTTTGTTGCTCCTTCAATTCTTTTCTTGGTTTTTTTATTGCAAAATACTCAAATTGATTTTGTTGATGCAAAGGCATTTGCTGAGTTAATAATTTTTAACGCTGTAAATTTTTTCTGATAGTCCCCAGCATGTAATTTCGAAAAGTGAAGCAGCTACTGGCCTTTTTTTGTTTATTCTTGTTTATTTCGGTCGGGGGCACTGTTGCCCAGGTCGTTACAGGAAATGTTATTGATGGCCTTGACCGTAATTTTTTAGATAAGGTGTGGGTGATCAACCTCCAAAACATGGATAGCAGTTTGACCAATGAACGGGGTTATTTTAGGGTTTTGGCTAATGAAGGGGACAGCCTTTTGTTTTCCAGGAATTACTATATGCAAAAAAAGCTGGTAGTGGGTCAGGAAAGGCATATTTTGACTGAAGTATACCTAGATGCCAGGACATTGCCCCGCTTCGATTTGTATGCAGATAGGATGGTTATTCCTTTCAATCCCGGCAATGTTTCCAATATGCGTTCATTAAGTGATAGGCCCGCCGGTCCTGGGAAAGTATACCTAGGTACATCTGAGCAAAATGGGATGATGCCCGGGTTTACTTTGGATGGTCCGATTTCTTACTTCATGAGGTCTGAGAGACAAAAGCGGCAGTATGCCAGAAAGTTGGAATTTCTTTCCCGTCAAAGGGCTTACCTGGATCTTATCCAATCAGACTCTGTGATGCAGGAATTGAAATCGATGTACAAGTTAAGCGATCAGGACTTGGATGATTTGATTATTGAATTCAATATTCAAAACCTTTCCCATCAATTCCTAGATATGGATTGGTCAAGAGTAGAAAAACTACTGTTGGACTTTTTGGACCAGAGGACCAGCTACAGAAGAGAAGATGTTGAAGATTTATCTGAAAGATCTTCAAAAAGGAGAAAAGATTTTGATTGATTTTAAGGTTAAAGTCATTGCGTCCGTAAATAAGTAAAGCCATCCGGAGTCCAGATGGCCTTCAACCTATACAAAAGGCAACCAGCAAAATAAGGTGTTAAGCAACTAAAAAATTAACACGAACAACTTTTGATTTGGCATCATTTTAACGTTTGGCGTAAGCCAATACTAATCCGGCAGGGGAACCCTCATCAGGTAAATGGTGCCTGGTATCACTGAAGAGCGAAGTGTGAATATGGAGAGAACACAATTTTTTCAGGAACCAGGTCTTAATTATTATGAAAAGCATGATTATACGTCGTTATACAGAAAAGTTATACCCCCTCTTCTCATGAAAAGTTTCTCTTTTTTGATTAATTGATTTTATGCTTTAGCTAAGCTTTGTTTATGTTTTCCTTTTGAAGGACCAGGTAACAAAAAACCTGGCGACAACATCTCCCTCAGGATTGCTTCCAGTGGAAACCATAGTCAATTTACCGGTTTCTTCAGGCTTTAAAGCATCTATCAAAGTATTCAATTCATTGCCCTGATCGCAGGTAAAAGTAATTCTTTGGTTAGCCTTTTTATGGTATTCTGCTCTGAAGTCCACTACGAGCATGCTGAATTTTCCTTTTCCAGCCATGGCCAATTGGCAAAGGGCGCCAGTGCTCAGTTCAGCGGCACCCGCCAAGGCAGCAAAGTATATAGAATTGAACGGGTTTTGTGAACGCCAGAAATAAGGGATGGTTACCTCACACTTTTCAAGGTTCAGACTTTTGATTTTTAGCCTCCAAAACACCGCGGATGGAAGTTTAAAAAGCATGGCCAACCAAAATATGATTGGGTTGTTCATTCTGTTAAGATATTTCTTGGCAGCTGGGTTCATAGTAAATTAGTTTTAGGTCATTAAATTAAGAAAAAAGTATTTGCCAACTTTGAAATGGCATTTTTTTTGGACTAAATTTCGAACTAAAATAGATTAGTATGTGGAAGAAAATAACATTTTTGATGGCAATGGGATTGTTAATTTATTCCTGTGCCAAAGTTCCGATGAGCGGAAGAAGCCAATTGGCTTTGGTCAGTAATGAGGAACTCTTGCCATTGGCTTATGAACAGTATGCCCAGGTTTTAAAAGAAAATAAAGTCGTGACCAATACGGCAGATGGCCAGATGGTGGTCAAAGTAGGGAGAAGAATTGCCGAGGCAGTGGAAAAGTACATGAGAGAGCAGGGTTATGAAAAGCAGTTGGAAGGTTTTGCCTGGGAATTTAATTTGATAGATGAGGATATTGTGAATGCTTGGTGTATGCCGGGAGGAAAGGTGGCCTTTTATACAGGAATCATTCCCATTTGTCAAGATGAAGCAGGGGTAGCTGTGGTGATGGGACATGAAGTAGCTCACGCCATTGCCAATCATGGTAGAGAAAGGATGTCCAATGGTCTTTTGCTAAACGGTTTACTTGGTGGTGCCCAGGCAGCTATGGGACAAAATCCAACCTTGACCCAAAATATTTTTTTACAGGCTTTCGGTGCCGGAGGGCAGTTGGGCATGTTGAAATTTTCCAGAAGGCATGAATTGGAAGCAGACCAGCTTGGGCTTAATTTTATGGCCATGGCAGGTTATGACCCAAGAGTTGCCCCTGGATTTTGGGACAGGATGAGTGAGGGCAGAAATGGAGCCCCACCAGAGTTCCTTTCTACACACCCAGGCCCAGGAAGAAGAAAAGAGCAACTTGAAAAACAGATGCCTAAGGCCATGGAATATTATGAAAACAGTGAATACAGGTAATGGGATATTATGAGGAAAAAATAAAGCCACCGTTCAGGTGGCTTTATTTTTTAGTGTTGATTGAATGCCCTGAGCTTAACCTGGGTAAATTTTCTCTTGGTATCTAAAGGAAAATCCCCTTTCATCATCCAATCATAATAAGAAGGTTCTTCTTTAAGGACCTGCTCGATTGTTTTCCCTTTGTGCTTTCCAAAATTAAAGCATTCAACGCCATTCTCATTGAAAATAAATCTACCGGCAAGGTCCACCATTTTTTCATTTAAAATGCTGTGGATTTTCTTCATATCATTTTCAAAAACCCCCAATTTATTACCAAGTAAATCTTCAGCTTCCTCTCCTGTATAGCGCTCTACTTGGGCTTTAAACACTTCATAAGTGGCGATGGTATCCGCTTCTGCACTGTGTGCATTTTCCAAAGTTTTACCACAGTAAAATTTATAGGCAGCCGTCAGGTTTCTTTTTTCCATCATGTGGAAAATTTTCTGGGCATCAAGGATATTTCTCTTTTCTATGTCAAAATCTATTCCTGCTCTCAGGAATTCTTCTACAAGCAATGGAATGTCAAATTTCAGCACATTGAAGCCTGCCAGGTCTGCTCCGGCAAGAAACTGGTGCAGGTCCTTGGAAAGTGCTTTGAAGGTTGGGGACTCTTTTACATCCTCATCATAAATCCCATGAATCAGCGATACTTCCCTAGGTATAGGAATAGTGGGGTTGATCAACGAGGTTTTAATTTCTTCTTTTCCATCCGGATGGATTTTTAAAATTGAAATTTCCACAATTCTGTCTGTAGAAATATTGGTACCAGTGGATTCCAGGTCAAAAAAAGCAATGGGAGTTTTAAGATTTAAATTCATCAGGAATGTTGTTTATTAATAGTTTTTTGTAATGTCGTCAAATCCATATCATCATAATTGCCTGAGCTCATCAGGAGAAGGTTACAATTCTGATAAATCTGATTTTCCAAATAGGATTTCAGTTTTTTAGTTTCTGTAAACAATATCAGATCATTGCGCTTAAACCCTGACCTTAAAGTGGATTCATCCATGAGTTCCAGCTTTTTCAAAGATACGGCTTTTGGATTTAAATAGATAATCGCCACATCTGCTGCGTCAAAAGTATGGGCATAGTTATGCACAAAGTCCTTGTTCAGGGAACTGTAGGTATGTAATTCCTGAACCGCTATAAGCTTTCGGTCCGGATATTGCACTTTTACTGCTTCTACGGTTGCCTTTAATTTGGAAGGGGCATGTGCAAAATCTCTAAACAGAATACTGTCATCCGATTTAGCTAGTATTTGCTGACGCTTGGCCGCACCCTTAAAGCTTGCAATAGATTCATAAAATTGATCTGCTGTGATGCCTAGGTTTTGACAAATTTCCCATGCTCCTTGAAGGTTCTGGAGGTTGTGCTGGCCAAATACTGAAATAGGTAGTTCTCCTTTCTTTGTCAACAAATAGGTTTGTCCCGCTTTGATTACTGCAGGATGTTCCCTGTAAGGTGTTTTTCGGACTGTGTTGGGAACTTCGGCTGCTATCTTTTTTACATTTGGGTCATCTTCGTAGAAAATAAAGGCGCCCTTTTCCGGTGTCATTGCGGCCAATTGAGAAAATTGATCCACGTAGTTTTCGAAAGTGGGAAAAACATTGAAATGGTCCCAAGCAATCCCACTCATCAGCAAAATATGATGATGGTAGTGGAAGAATTTAGGCCTCCTGTCTAAAGGAGAGGTGAGGTATTCATCCCCTTCGATGATGATTATGGGGGCATCCGATAACCGGACCATCAAATCAAATCCTTCAATTTGGGCGCCCACCAAATAATCAAAATCCAAGCCACAGGATTTCAGCACATGAAGTACCATGGAAGTTATGGTTGTTTTGCCATGACTTCCGGAAATAACCACCCTTTTCTTCTCTTTGCTTTGCTCGTAAATAAACGCTGGAAAAGAGAAAATAGGGATATTGAGTGCCTTGGCACGAATCAATTCCGGATTATCGATACGGGCATGCATTCCCAAAATTATTCCGTCCAGACCTTGATGTATTTTATCAGGAAACCAACCTTTTTCTTCAGGAAGGATACCCGCTGCTTTCAACCTGCTCCGGGAAGGCTCATAAATTTCATCATCTGAACCTGAAACCTGATAACCTTTGGATAAAAGTGCCAAAGCAAGATTATGCATCACAGCACCCCCAATGGCAATGAAATGATAATTTTTAGACATATGGAATTAAAAATGTCCCCGTTATTTAATCAGGGCGTGGCGATAAATTTTAATTTCCCAAGTTAAGGGAAACTTTGCTTTTAGCTTGGCCTTAAAAACATATTTCTTTTCCAAAAATCAGAACAATAGTATTTTTAGGAGTACGTTTTATATTAAATGACTGATAATCAGTGTTTATGTATTAATGTGGATATCCCGTGAATAAATTGTTCAAAAACTTTTGACCAAAGCCCTTACATTTGTTTATATGGCAGAGAACAAAGCAAGTAATGTAGGCAGGGGCCTTGGAAGAAAAAAACCGGATCTGAATGTAGGAGCAGGATTGGGTAAATTACCCCCTCAGGCAGTTGATTTGGAAGAAGCGGTATTGGGTGCGCTGATGCTTGAAAAGGATGCTTTGACTACTGTGGTGGATATCCTAAAACCTGAAAGCTTCTATAAAGAAGCCCATAAGGTCATTTATTCTGCCATTCTGGACCTTTTTTCAGATTCTCAGCCCATTGACCTTTTGACTGTCACCAACCAATTGAGGAAAAAAGGACAGCTTGAATTAGCGGGTGGAGCATTCTTCATTACAGAGCTTACCTCCAAAGTTTCCTCTGCAGCCAATATTGAGTACCATGCGCGGATTGTTACCGAGCAGGCCATGAAAAGGGAAATGATCAGCATAGCCTCTGAAATCCAGAGAGATGCCTATGAGGATACCACCGATGTGTTTGAATTATTGGATAAAATGGAGCAATCTCTATTTGAGATTTCGGAAAAAAATATCCGGAAAAATTATGCCGACATGCGCTCCATTATGAAGGAAGCCATTTTGGAATTGGAGTCCAAAAAAGGTCAAAAAGATGGCCTTACGGGTGTTCCAAGTGGTTTTACTGCTTTGGATAGGGTCACATCAGGATGGCAGAAATCGGATTTGGTTATCATTGCAGCGCGTCCTGCCATGGGTAAAACAGCCTTTGTGCTCTCTGTTTTGCGAAATGCCGCAGTGGACCACAGCAGACCGGTTGCCATTTTCTCATTGGAAATGTCCTCTGTCCAGCTAGTCAACCGATTGATATCCTCAGAAGCTGAACTGGATTCTGAGAAAATCAAAAAAGGAAATCTGGCAGATTATGAATGGGAGCAACTGGTTCATAAAACTGCCAAGCTCTCCAAAGCCCCTCTGTTTGTAGATGACACCCCGGCGCTCTCCATTCTGGAACTCCGGGCAAAATGCCGTAAACTTAAAGCCCAGCATGACATTCAAATGGTTGTCGTTGATTACCTACAGTTGATGTCAGGAGATTCCAAATCCGGAGGTGGAGGTAACCGGGAACAGGAAATTGCCAGTATTTCCAGGGCTTTAAAGAAAATCGCAAAAGAACTGAGTATTCCTGTGATTGCCCTATCACAGTTGTCCCGTGCCGTGGAAACCAGGGGTGGGGATAAACGACCGCAGTTATCCGATTTGAGGGAGTCCGGAGCCATTGAGCAGGATGCAGATATGGTAATGTTCCTTTACCGACCAGAGTATTATGGTATTACTGAGGATGAGGACGGTAATTCTACCATGGGCGTTGGGGAAGTGATTATTGCCAAACATAGGAATGGTTCCCTGGAAAACGTGAAGCTGAGATTTATTGGTAAATACACCAAATTCACCGATCTTGAAATGAATGTGCCGTATAAACCCCAGGATGCCTTATATGGAAGCAAGTTTCCAAGTGGTGCCAGTGGGCAGGATTTTGAATCTGGAAATATGATCCGAATGCAGAGTAAGGCGAATGGAGGGGATTTGGATGATCCTTTCCCAGGAAGCCTTGGCAGCAATGAGCCTGCACCTTTCTAAATATTTCTTTTATCTAAAATGTCAAAATAATTGAAAGCCATTGTTTTAAACCGTAGTATTTCAAGTAAAATTAAACTTTCTGAAATTGAACTTCCTCCTTTGGATTCCGATGAGGTCAAGGTGGAAGTCAAAGCAGCAGCACTCAATCATCGCGATGAATGGTGCAGACAAGGGCTTTATCCTAATTTGAAAGATGGTGCGGTGCTTGGTTCAGATGGTGCGGGTATAGTCCGAGAGGTAGGAAACAAAGCACTTGAAGGTTGGCTGGGAAAAGAAGTGATTATCAACCCTGCTTTGCATTGGGGGGAGGATGAAAGGGTACAGGGAAAGGACTTTCAGATTTTGGGGATGCCCAGTAATGGAACTCTGGCGGAGTTTGTGCAGGTTTCATCTAATCGGATTCAGGAGAAGCCCTCCTTTATGACCTGGGAAGAAGCTGCAGCACTACCATTAGCTGGATTGACTGCATACCGGGCATTGATGGTTCAGGGAGGGTTAAAACAAGGTGAGAAGGTTTTGGTTACGGGATTCGGAGGTGGAGTGGCCCAATTTGCAGCCCAATTTGCACTCGCAAATGGAGCAGAAGTTTTTGTAAGTAGCAGCAGCGAAGACAAAATAAAGGCTGCTCGGCAATTGGGTATTAAGGCTGGATTCAATTATAAAGAAGATAAATGGGTGAATCAGGCCTTAGAGGTTACTGGCGGGTTTGACCTAATTATCGACAGTGCCATGGGAGATACCCTTAACAACCTGATCAATGTGGTGAAACCAGGTGGCAGAATTGTTTTTTATGGAGCCACCCAAGGCAACCCGAGTGGCTTCAATGCCAGAAAGGTTTTTTGGAACCAAATAAAGCTTTTGGGAAGCACCATGGGAAGTGACCGTGATTTTAAGGAAATGTTGGATTTTGTGAATAAACATCAAATACATCCAGTTTTGGATCAGGTTTTTTCAATGGAGGAGGCTGAAAAAGCCTTTGACCGCATGAAGAACGGACAGCAACTCGGGAAAATTGTAGTGATGGTAAAAGATTGAGCAAAAGTTTATTCCTCCAGATCATTTTCAAAAAGAAAATTTTGATAGCTATTTCTAAGCTCTCTCAATGTATTCTGTTCGTTTTTTTCCAGTGCTAAGGCAATTCCTTCTTCATAAGTGCTTTTTGCCAAATCAATGGATCCTTCTTCTGCAAAAAAGGCAGCTGCATGATAGTAGGTGGGGAGGTAACCTTTATGTTCTTTCAGCAGTTTATGATAGAGTAGGTTCGCTTTTTCCGGTGCTGATTCTGTAAATTCCAGTGCCAAAGCATACCAATTGAAAGGGTTCTCGGGTTCTTGTTCTGCAAACGATTGTAACATCTCTATGCGGGACAATTTGCTCATGAATTCTTTTTTTAATTATCATTCAATTACTAAATTCACGCAATTTAAATATAAATAACTTAAAGATTCATAAATGAAAATACTTGTTTGTATAACACACGTACCGGACACTACTTCAAAGATCCAGTTTACTGATAATAACACCAAGTTTGATAAAAACGGGGTACAGTTTATCATTGGACCCTATGATGACTATGCTTTGGCAAGAGCTGTGGAGTTGAAAGAACAACTAGGTGCCAGTTTGACTGTTTTGAATGTAGGAGAAGCCGAAACTGAACCAACATTACGAAAAGCTTTGGCCATTGGGGCAGATGATGCGATCAGGGTGAATGCTTTTCCCTCTGATTCTCTTTTTGTTGCTACACAAATTGCGGCTATCGCTAAAGAAAATAACTATGACCTGATCATGATGGGAAGAGAATCCATTGATTTCAACGGGGGAATGGTACATGGCATGGTCGGAGAAATGCTTGGTATCCCATCTGTATCTCCAGTAATGAAACTGGAAATTGAAGGAGATACCATAAAAATGGCTAGGGAAATAGAAGGTGGAAAAGAATACCTGGAAGCCAAATTGCCTTTGGTAGCAGGTTGTCAAGAGCCTATTGCAGAGTGGAAAATACCTAACATGCGCGGAATCATGTCAGCCAGGACCAAACCGCTGAAAGTAGTGGATCCTGCAGGTGAAGAAAAAGCAACAGAAGTTACCAGCTATCAACTTCCTCCGGCAAAAGGAGCTGTGAAGCTTGTGGATAAAGATAATGTGGAAGAGTTGGTGAAGCTTTTGAAAAATGAAGCCAAAGTGCTTTAATAAAATGTTTTTAAAACTTTGAAAATAAATAGATTATGTCAGTATTAGTATATATAGAACATGCGGAGGGATCCGTTAAAAAAACCAGTTTAGAAGCCGTTTCTTTTGCCAAAGCTCTTTCCGAGGGAGAGGTGATTGCTGTGGCATTGGGAAGTATTGATGAAAATGAACTGGCCAATGTGGGCAAAGCCGGAGCGGACAAAGTACTTCATGTGGACGATGAAAAGCTTAATGCCGGAGTCATTCAGGCACACGCTGAGGCGGTAGCCCAAGCGTATAAGCAAGTTGGAGCCAATACTTTGGTTTTGGCCAAAAGCTCTCTGGGAGATGCGGTGGCTGCCAGATTGGCTGTGAAACTGGATGCTGCTTTGGTGTCTAACGTAGTGGAACTTCCCGATACCAGCAATGGCTATAAAGTAAAAAGGAGCATTTACACAGGAAAGGCATTTGCTGAAACCACAGTAAGTAAAGCCCATAAAATTCTTGCTGTAAAGAAAAATGCCGTAGATCTTAAGACAGACGGTGCAGCTGCTGCCGTTGAAAAAGTAAACTTTGACATTGCAGGAGATAACTTCGCAACTCAAATTACTTCTACAGATAAAGCCACTGGAGAAGTTTTGCTTCCGGAAGCAGATATTGTAGTATCCGGTGGACGCGGGATGAAGGGTCCTGAAAACTGGAATTTGATTGAAGATCTTGCCAAGGAGCTAGGAGCAGGAACAGGTTGTTCCAAGCCCGTGTCTGATATTGGCTGGAGGCCCCACCATGAGCACGTAGGTCAAACAGGGGTAAAAGTTGCACCTTCTTTGTATGTAGCTGTTGGAATTTCGGGAGCTATTCAACATCTTGCGGGAGTGAATTCTTCAAAATGCATAGTTGTGATCAACAAAGATGCGGAGGCACCATTTTTCAAGGCCGCAGACTATGGGATTGTAGGTGACGCTTTTGAAGTCTTACCAAAGTTAACCGAAGCTGTAAAAGCATTAAAATAAAATAAACCTGTGGATCAAACTGTTGAGTTAGAAATTCTAGGATTGTCTTCAAACCATTCCCAATCAGGGTCTTTTACCTTGGTGATGGGTGAAGTAGGAAGCAATAGAAGGCTTCCTATTGTCATTGGTATGTTTGAAGCACAAGCTATTGCCATAGAAATAGAAAAGATAGTTCCCAACAGGCCCATGACGCATGATTTGTTTAAGTCTTTTGCTAGCAGTTTCAATTATTCCATTGACCATATCCTGATCTCTGAAATGAGGGAGGGTGTTTATTACGCCAACATCATCTGCAGTTCAGGAGGAAAGAAGGTTGAAATTGATGCGAGACCTTCTGATGCGATAGCCATTGCTGTCAGGTTTGATGCACCGATTTTCTGTGCCGCCAAAGTGATGGAGGATTTTGCATCGGAATACATTGAAGAAGATGAAAGAAAGGAGCAACAAAAGCCGTCTCCAACTAAGCGGCCTGCTCCTAGCAGCAGTTCTAAATCATCGGATGCCCTGAAGGATTATAGTCTGGATAAATTAAATCAATTACTGGAAAAGGCCATCAATAATGAAGATTATGAAAAGGCAGCCAGAATAAGGGATGAAATCAACAGGAGAAACTAATATAGAAGCCTGGTAAATAACCAGGCTTTTTTTTGTTGTTATTGAATCGCCCCAACTATATTTGGGCTTTATACTACATAGATTCTAAATGGATTATTTCAGAGGGTTAATCGGTATTATAGTACTTCTGGCATTTGCATTGATTTTTTCAGCCAATAAACGCGCAGTAGATTGGAGATTGGTTGGTATAGGAGTAGTCCTTCAGGCAGTTTTTGGTTTTTTGATCACCAAAGTAGATTTTGTTGCCAGCATATTCGCCACAGTAAGTAGGGCCTTTGTTAAACTCTTAAGCTTTTCTGAAGATGGTGCCATGTTCATCTTTGGTGATTTGGCCACCGATACCTTTGGCTTTATCTTCGCATTTAAGGTGTTGCCTACCATTATCTTTTTTTCTACCGTATCTGCAGGATTATATTATTTGGGTGTATTACAAAAGATTGTATTTGGTATTGCCTGGGTGATGTCCAGGACCATGAGACTTTCAGGTCCGGAGAGTCTCTCAGCTGCGGGGAATATCTTCTTAGGTCAAACCGAGGCTCCGCTTTTGGTCAGACCATTTATTCCTACCATGTCCCGTTCAGAATTGATGTGCTTGATGACCGGAGGAATGGCAACCATTGCCGGAGGGGTTTTGGCCGGGTATGTGGCGTTTTTAGGGGGAGATAGCCTGGAAGAACAAAGCAGGTTTGCGGCCTATCTTTTAGGCGCCAGTATCATGAATGCTCCCGCAGCCATTGTGATGTCCAAGATTATGATTCCGGAACAGGATAAGGAAATAATCAATGACAAGTTAGAAGTCAATGAGGAAAATATGGGGGTAAACCTCATTGATGCGATGTCCATTGGTGCCTCAGAAGGATTAAAGCTGGCACTTAATGTAGGGGGGATGTTATTGGCGTTTATTGCCGTGATAGCAGCACTTAACTTTTTTCTATCTGGACTTATTGGTGAGTATACTGGTTTGAATGCCTGGGTATTGTCCAGTACAGGTGGACAGTTTTCAGGTTTTTCTCTAGAATATATTTTGGGACAGGTTTTCAGGGTTTTTGCCTGGGTGATTGGGGTTGAATGGAGTGAAACCCTACAGGTAGGCTCGCTTTTGGGCCAAAAAACAGTCATTAATGAATTTGTGGCCTATTTGAGTCTGGCAGAAATGAAAACTGCTGAGTCCCTTTCTTCCAAGTCCATTGTTATTGCAACTTATGCGTTGTGTGGCTTCTCGAATTTCAGCTCCATCGCCATTCAGGTAGGTGGCATTGGCAGCATTGCGCCAAATCAACAGGGCAATTTATCCAAATTGGGCATGAGGGCCTTGTTGGCAGCTACCTTAGCCTGTTTGATGACAGCGACCATCGCAGGAACCTTAGTAGGCTAAGCCCATGTCCAAATAAAAAAGCCAATGATTTGAGTCTAAATCATGGGCTTTTTTGGTTAGTAATCGAGAACCTATTCTTCTGTGATTGTGATTTTATCAATCTTATCTCCTTGTTTGATCAGGTCGATGACATCTAAGCCTTCTACTACTTTACCGAAGCAGGTGTGTCTTCTGTCCAGGTGCTGGGTGTTTTCTCTGTTATGACAGATAAAAAACTGAGATCCACCGGTATTTCTTCCGGCATGCGCCATGGAAAGTACACCTTTGTCATGGTATTGATTGTCCCCATCTAATTCACAATCAATTTTGTAACCAGGGCCTCCAGTACCATTTCCGATGGGACAACCACCCTGTATGACGAAGTTAGGAATGACTCTGTGGAAAGTTAGGCCATCATAAAATCCTTTTTTGGCCAGGCTAATAAAGTTTTCAACGGCTTTTGGAGCATCTTTCTCATAAAACTCAACTTTCATGATGCCCTTTTGGGTATGTATTTCTGCAGTTTTCATAGGGTTAATTTTGGTTCAAAAGTAATAAATACTATACTATGCTTCCAAGGTAAGCAAAAGAAAAAGGAGTGGTATACACTCCTTTCTATTTGGGTTTATTCTTCCTTAAACCCGAAATATGCATTAGGAATTCTATTACGAGCTAAAAACACTTCATAATCAATCGCTTCACTGCATTTAGCTCAATCACCATAGAGATGACTATGCTTCATTCGCTAAATGCTTGATTATTTTGTGTTTTGAACTCTCACTACGAAACCTAATGCATAATCCGGGTTAAAAGGGTCAAATTACCATTTTGGAGCTCCTGCCAGGATATCCTCTGTGGCAAAGTCTTTATATTTCTCAAAGTTCTGTATAAATGCAGTTCCCAGTTCTCTGGCTTTTAGATCATAGGCAACTTTATCTTCCCAAGTAGCTCTTGGGCTCAAAACCTCATCTGGAACATTCGGACAGTTTTCAGGGATCTGTACCCCAAAGACGCTGTGTGTTCTATAATTAACATGATCCAATTTACCTTCTAGGGCAGCGGTAATCATGGCCCTGGTGTATTTTAGTTTCATTCTATTACCCACACCATATGGCCCTCCTGTCCAACCTGTGTTGACCAACCAAACATTGACTTGGTGCTTTTCCATTTTTTCCCCAAACAATTTGGCGTACTGAGTGGGGTGCAAGGGTAAAAACGCGGCACCAAAACAGGCTGAAAAGGTGGTTTTTGGTTCTGTTACTCCCACTTCAGTACCTGCCACTTTTGCCGTGTAGCCTGAAATAAAGTGGTACATGGCCTGACTTTTATTGAGTTTTGAAATGGGCGGTATTACCCCAAAGGCATCTGCCGTCAAGAAAAATATATGCTTAGGAATTCCAGCTTTGGAAGGGATCAGGGCATTTTTGATATGATGAATAGGGTAGGAGGTCCTGGTATTTTCAGTTACCTCTTTATTGCTGTAGTCTACCGTCCTTGTTCCAGGAAAAAACCGGGTGTTTTCGACAATAGCTCCAAATGATATGGCATCCCATATCTCTGGTTCTTTTTCTCTGCTGAGGTCAATTACTTTGGCATAACAACCTCCTTCAAAATTAAAAACTGAATCATCATTCCAACCATGCTCATCATCTCCGATCAATGCACGGTTAGGGTCTGCAGATAGGGTGGTTTTCCCAGTACCGGAAAGTCCGAAAAACACAGCGGTATCGCCTTTTTCTCCTACATTGGCCGAACAATGCATGGAAAGCACTTCATGTTCATATGGAAGCAGGTAATTTAAAACAGAGAATATACCTTTTTTCATTTCACCGGCATAAGCAGTACCTCCAATGAGCAGTATTCTTTTGCTGAGGTTAAGAATAGCAAAATTGGACTGCCTGGTCCCATCAGTGGCAGGGTCTGCTTCAAACTCAGGGGCACAAATGATGGTGAAATCTGATTGGAAGTTTTCTAAATCCTCGGCATTGGGACGGAGAAACATGTTGTAACAAAAAAGGTTGTGCCATGCCAGGGTGTTGACAATTTTAAGGTTTAATCTGTATTGCGCGTCAGCCCCTGCAAATGCCTCTCTTACATAAAGGTCTTTGTCCTTTAAGAAATCGGTCATTTTTTTATACAGTTGCTCAAATTTATCCTCTTCAAAAGGGATATTGATATCTCCCCACCAAATGCTGTTAGCAGTATGAGCATCTTTTACAATGAAACGGTCTTTTGGAGAACGTCCTGTAAAAGTCCCAGTATCAGCCATCAGTGCGCCAGTATCTGTCAAATGGCCTTCTTTTGATTTTAGAGACTTCTCTACTAGTTCGGCCGGGCTGAGGTTCCAAAAAATGGATCCACTTGTGGTGATCCTTAAATCAGATAATTCCTTTTTTTCTGATTTTACGTCCAGTGCTAACATATGAATAAAGTTTCTTTTTGGGTTTAATATTCTGGATCAAAGATAGGGAATAATGAAAAGTAAAAACAACAAAAATGTGCCTTTTTTAGCTTTTCAATCGATTACGAAAATAATATTTGGCTACAACTTTTGAAACCTCACTTTGAGTAATAAAGTGGCGATAACCCTGAAATTGAGTAGGATACACCTACTGAATAAATTCAATTGATTAATAGGTTGCTATTAAAGAATTTGGAAAAATCTCTTATCATTGCATTGCTTAGAGTTTACTAAAAAAAATAAACCCTTATCAATTTTGGAAAATAACCAGAAAACACCGCGAGATGTCGTTGGAGCAGATTTATTTCCCGGTCCTACCTTATTTGGACACCCTAAAGGCTTAATGACCCTATTTTTTACTGAAATGTGGGAAAGGTTTAGCTATTATGGAATGAGGGCCTTATTGATCTTATTCATGACCACGGCTATTGTGGATGGTGGTTTGGGTTTTGATGACAAAACATCAGGTGCCATATATGGCCTTTACACCATGGGTGTTTACCTGTTTGCCTTACCGGGGGGATGGTTTGCAGACCGACTTTTTGGCCTAAAAAAATCTGTTTGGTACGGAGGAATTATTATTGCAATCGGACATTTTACCATGGCATTACCAGGTGTGGTCCACTTGTTGGCAGGAAGCACCTCTCCAGCCAATGAGGAATTGTCTGCCTTAGATACCAATTCTTTTTTCCTTGGACTTATATTGATTGTAATAGGTACAGGATTATTGAAACCCAATATCAGTTCTATAGTAGGCCAGCTTTATCCGGTAGGCAGTTCAAAAAGAGATGCGGGCTTTTCCATTTTTTATATGGGGATTAATATTGGTGCCTTGATAGCACCGATTGCATGTAGTACTCTTGCCACTTTTGATTGGCATTTAGGTTTTGGTCTTGCCGGTCTTGGGATGGTTTTCGGGTTAATTCAGTACAGACTTACCGGAAGCAGTTTGGAGGGTTATGGAGAAGAGGTTGCTTTGGTAACAGAGGAGGAAATCAGGGAGCGTGAAAAACTAAAGAAAATACTTATTGGGATAGGAACGATAAGTTTACTGGTTTTGGCCATATTATTTTTGGGGAAAATACCAATCAATGTATCCGCAATAGCTGGGGCATCCGGAACCATCATTGCCATAGTTGCCTTCGTATATTTGGGTTATGTAATTTTATTTGGGGGATTGAATGAAGATGAAAGGAAAAAAGTAGGTGTTATCGCCATCCTTTTTTTGTTTTCGGCCATGTTCTGGTCGGGTTTTGAACAGGCAGGGTCCACATTGAACTTGTTTGCGGAAAGATTTACAGATCGTAGCTTTTTGGGATGGGAGATTCCTGCGGGATATTTCCAGTCCATCAACTCCATGTTTATCATTATTTTTGCCCCGTTTTTCGGAGCTTTATGGGTTTGGTTAGGTAGAAGGCAGCTTGAGCCGAGTTCCCCATTGAAGTTTGCTATGGGGTTACTTTTATTGGGTATGGGTTTTTTGGTGATGTATTTCGCTGCCAAAATTGCAGCTTCAGGAGACTTAGCAGCACCCACTTGGTTGATCTTCACTTATATGTTGCATACATTTGGTGAGTTGAGCTTGAGCCCTGTAGGTCTTAGTTTGGTGACTAAATTGGCCCCTGCCAAATATGGAGGACAAATGATGGGAATCTGGTTCCTTTCTGTTTCATTGGGCAACTTATTTGCAGGTTTGATTGCTGGTGAAGCCAGTGGTGGGACAGAGGAAGCTTTGGCGAAAATGCCCGATCAATACATGATGATTGTTTATACTGTAGTAGGGGCAGGAGTGGTGTTGCTCTTATTGAGTAAGCCTATCAAAAAGTTAATGGGGAATGTGCATTAATAAAAAAAGAGGTCATTTAGACCTCTTTTTTTATTTATCGTCAGATTCTTTAGGTGCTGAGGTGTTTTTAAAATCCATGGCAGATAAGCCTGCTCCTAATCCTATCAGGATACAAACGATCAGGAGGAATAATTGCGCACCTGAGGCAATGGGCGCACTGAATATTTCTAGTAAAGTCATATGATTGAAATTATGGGTTCCAATAAATTTTCACGCAATATAGGACAGAAGAGTTTTGCTACAAAATAGGAAAACAAAAAAAAGCAGGTTAATCCACGATGCACCTGCTTTCCCTCCTTAAGAATCAATCAAGATCGTCTTCGAAGTCGTCATCATCATCATCGAAGTCGTCCTCGAACTCGTCGTCTTCAAAGTCCAAGAAGCTATCATCCATCAATTCGCTTTCTTCATCGATGTCATACACTTCATCTTGAAACTCTTCAGCGAATTCATCCTCTTCTTCGAAATCATCGAATTCGTCGAAATCATCGTCAAAATCCTCCATAGCGTACTGTTAGTTAATGGTGCAATATTTAATTGGATTATATCGCTAAGTACGATAAAATCAGGATTTATACAAATACATTATGGGTGATATTTTTTTCTTCATTGACACTAAAAATGAGCTCCTGCTTGTTTAGCCATTCATTTTCAAGCATTAAGCACCAAGTTTCTAAATAAAGGATGACGTCTTCCTTCACGTTTTTCTTCAGATGATGCCTTTTAGGAAGTGGGATTTGGGCCAATACCTTTGCATCTGATAATCTTTCAAGATGCTTTAATTCATCTATGGTCAGTCCTGCTTCTATCATTTTGGTAATCATCAGGTCCATAGGATAGCCACTAGTGGGACAATAATCGATTAGCTGATCATTCCAATCTCCTGATTTTTCCATGGCAAACTGATGGATTTCCCCTTTGGATAATTGGGTGATTTCCTGTGCCAAATTCCCACAATTGCAGGCCCCCATATGGCCCCATTCATAAGGCGCATTTTGTCTTAGTTTATGAATAGTTCTTCTAAAAGCTGCGATAAGGTTTGCTGATACTCTTGCCATACTATCAAAATGTTAATTTGATAAATTAACCTATTGTGTTACTTAGGTGTTTTGAAAGTTTTGTTAAAAGTTAAAAAAAAAGACCATCAGTTGAAGATGGTCTTGATGTATTTTTTTACCAGTGGTTTTGATAAGTACTTTTTGACAATGGTGTAATTACTGGCTTTATCAATATCCCTTTCATCAACAGAACTACTGAGGATATAAACTTCAGGGTGGCTATGGGTAGGATGATATTCCTCAAGAAAGTCCCATCCTGTCATCTCAGGCATATTGAGATCCAAGAACAAATAATTTGGGTCAATATTAGAGATTTCCCTCAGTGCGTTAATGGCATTGTCGTATTTAAAAATCTCAAAAGGCACTTTGATGTTCTTAGAAATCAATTTTTCAGTAACGAAAGTGCTTATCGGATCATCATCTATTAAAACTATCCTTACCATGTGCAACTGCGTGAATCAATATGGTTTTACTCTTCAACAAATCTAAGGATGTTCTTTTAAAAAAACAATATTTCAAACCATTAATTTTGCATTTTACACTTACTTTTTTGGAGAAAATTTCTCTTTACCGACAAGTAAATGGTAAAAAAGCACAAAATCTGAGGCCAAACTATAAAATGGGTATTTGAAAGTGGCCGGCTTGTTCTTCTCATAAAAAAAATGCCCAACCCAAGCAAAGCCATACCCCACCAAAGGGATCAATATTAATAACCAATAATTACTGAAGAATATGGCCACCCCAAGTATAAGAAACAAGAGTGCTGTGCCTATGAAATGTAATTTCCTACAAGTAGGGTCTTGGTGTTCTGACAGATAGTAAGGGTAGAATTCTTTTAAGCTTTTGTATTTGGTTTCCATGATGGTATTTAGGGTTTATAGTTTTGAATATGTGCCAAGTAGGCATCTGCTACTTTTTCTACGGACTTTCTGACCTTTCTTTTTTTATCACTAGGATTATGCACTTCTGTTACTGCAGTAAGTTGCATGAGCATTTTATCATTATTGGTATCAATAAACTCTACGATAAGCTGCATTAATTCATAATTCTTGGTGGAATACATGCCACGGGGATTATTAAATCTAGGGTCAAAGAAAAGAGGATCCCAAGCCCTCCATCCCCACATGGGGTACATGTTGTTCATTACCTCCTTTTCCCTCAGGTCTTCATTGGAAGTATACCTGATGACGAGGTCAGGATTATCCCTTTCATATACCATTCCCTGATTTTGAAACAACTGATACAATCCATCTGATACCAAAGCATCCAAAAAATCATCGTTGAAACCTTTGAAACCTACTTCTCTATTGAGAATCACAAAAGTCTGATAATCTTTATAGGGCTTAATTTCGGTTTTTTCTTTAAAGACCTCAACGGAACTACAAGAAAATAGAAAAATCAACAGTATAATGGCTAATGATGACTTTTTGACTGATGGATACATTGGGTAATTTGTTTCTATTTCAAATTAATTAACGTAATCCGAATTAGAAAATGTTTTTTTATTACATTTTTTTGCATCCCATAAAATTTCTTTGGTTCAGGAATTTTCCGAATTATCATTTAAATTGCATCAATTTTACATTAAAAATAATATTTTCATGAAAAAACTATTTACGCTTTGTTTGTTTTGTTTACCATTGTATTGTTTGGCACAAGAAGTAGAAGAGGAATTGATCGATACGCTTCAATCAGTAGCAATGGATACCTCTTATTGGGATGCCGGTTTGTCAATAGGTCTTAATTTTAATCAAGCTGCTTTCTCGGGAAACTGGAAAGCAGGGGGTGTAAATTCTGTTGCTCTGGGTTCAATTATTGCAGGAAAGGCAAATTATGCCAAGGATAAATGGAGTTGGGACAATCAGGTAGAATTCATTTACAGTTTGGTAAAAAATGAAGGTCAGGATTTCAGAAAATCCAATGACCGGATTTTTTTTGATTCAAAGGTGGGAAGGAAAATTTCGGATAAATGGGGTTATTTTGCCTCCTTGAATTTCATCACCCAATTTGCTCGGGGTTTTGATTTTTCACAGGATGAACCCGTATTGATCTCTAACTTTTTTGCCCCGGCCTTCATCACCACAGGCTTTGGTATGGAGTACAAACCCAATGATGAGTTTGCCTTGAGGATGGCCCCATTTTCTCCCCGGTTTACTTTTGTAACAGACCGGAGTATAATTAACAACGTTCCTGAAAATTATGGGGTACCAGCAGGACAGACACTCAGACAGGAATGGCTTGCCTTCCAATTGTTTATGACTTACAACAAAACCTTTAATGATAATTTCACCATCAACTCCAGGTACCAGATGTTTGCCAATTTGGAGACCTTGGCATTCAGGACCATTGACCATCGTCTCGATATCACTTTAATAGCCAAAATCACCAAGGTGGTAGATGTTACATTTACCAGTATCAACGTTTACGATATCGATATGGATCCAGGAATTCAATTTAGCCAGGCCCTTGCTTTAGGTCTTTTATTGAAAGTGGGTAATTAAATGGAGGTGATCGTATACCTTTTTTCCAAAATATTTTGAAATTTACATTTATGTATTATTTTTGTTTCAATTGTGGTAGTTAAATAATAGTTGGTTTAGTTTTCATATAAAGGGCAGGGGATTTTCTCCTGCTTTTTTGCTTTTACCGGTATTCCTTTCCCTTGAACACGATTTAGGCAAAAAAAGAAAGCAACCCTAATGGACTGCTTTCAATAGTAAAGGGGTCAAAAAGCATTTATTTTTTTGGTTTCCTTATACTGATAACCGGTAAATCGGTCATGGCAATCAGGTTTTCAGTGATGCTGGGAGAAAAATACTGCATCAAATCAGATTTACCAGAGGTGATCACCGCAAGACCATCTGCATTGATTTTCTCTGCAAATTGAATAATTCCTCTTTCTTCCTTGAAAGCATTGATAATCTCAATTTCATAGGCATAATTGCCGAACTCTTTTAAATATTCATGGCCAATAAGAAGAATGTCATTTGTTTCCATAAAATAGGTCGGGGTATTGACAAATAACACTTTCAATTTTGCACCTAAGACTTCTGCAATCGCTTCTGCAGCGCGGAAGGAAGGCCCTGTTTCTTCTCTGAAGTTGGTAGCAAAGACCAAAGTGTCCAATTTGTGCTTGGTATTGTTTTCTTTGATAACAAAAACCGGCACACTAGACCTTCTTAACATGCCGTAAGTATTGCTGCCCAACAGGTGTTCTCTGAATCCATAAGTTCCATGAGAACCCATTACGACCAAGTCTATGTGCTCAGATTCCACATACTTATGGATTTTTTCATTTCCATCATTGAAGACAAGAATTTTTCTGGCCGATATTCCCTTTTTCTCCGCCTGATGGATCAAATCCTTTAACTTCTCCTTGGCATTGGCAATGGAAGCCTTGGTTTCAGGAAATAAGTTTTCCTGCTCCTTGGTCAATTTTGTCCAATCGACCGGCGTGAGCACTATATGCAAGAATATGATTTCCGCTTGCATCTTCTCTGCCAAATTCAATCCGTAGTTTTCGGCTGCATTGGCACAAGTGGAAAAATCAGTGGGGATGAGTATCTTTTTCATGACTACTTGGGTTTGGTTTTATGATTTGTATAAAGTTAATTTCCTTTTAAAAACTATTTGCTATTCCTAATCATTGAAAAATATGATAAAAATCATATTCAACCAATAAAGACTTGATAAGGTTAATGGGGGGAATTAAGAATGGCGAAGATTTATACCGAATAAACTAATTTATCCGATTAATCTGAGGTGGATAATTTGAAGATTTTTTAAATTCAGCCATGAAAAAGAAGCACAATAGAGGAATAGTGGTATTCACTGCACCGGAAGATACCGTCTTGAATATCTTCAACTATCCTGAACCTATTCCAGTCAAAAAAGGGGATCAGGTGGTGTTTCAGGTGAGGTTTCCAAGTACATCAAGATTGATTTTCTTTGGGAAGCCGAATTAGATTTCAGATAGGAGGTAACCCCTTTTTTTCAGGATTGTTACCATGTGGAAATACTATTGGAATAGTAAATTCTATTGATGAGACACTTTGTGTTGATTCAATATTACTGATTTGGCCGCCAGCGGATAAGAAACCAGTTAATACCGATATTCCTCCCTTTTCACCTTTTTCACCACCTAAAGTAATACCTACCTTGAATTTAATCTCATTTACTTGTTGGGACGAAGTATGATCATTACTCATAATTGTCCTTTCGTTTCTGGCAATTGTTAACTTTGGAACTATGACTGCCCCAGTATCTTTTAATTCTTCTTGAGATTCTTTGATTCCCATTGTTATCTGGGTAATTGTTTCTTTGATGTAATCCTTAAGCTCCATAGTTTTTAAATTTTATCCCCCTTTCAACTAACTCCCCAATATACTCATTCAATTTCAATTCATCCCTTTACCATATTTTTCAATGGCAGATAAATTAGTTTTTTGAACCTATGCCCTAGAAAATAAAAAAATCCCCCAAGCATATTTCTTGGGGGATTTGTGCACCCGGAAGGATTCGAACCCTCAACCCTCGGAGCCGAAATCCGATATTCTATCCAGTTGAACTACAGGTGCTAATTGGCGGTACAGACCGTACCGCCCTGATATATTTTTAGGCGATTGCAGCCCTTACTTTTTCAGCCGCTTCTTTCAAGGTAATGGCAGAAGATACTTTCAAGCCTGACTCATCAATGATTCTGGCACCTTCTTCCGCATTGGTTCCCTGTAGCCTAACAATGATAGGAACAGGAATGTCACCTATAGATTTATACGCTTCCACCACACCGCTGGCAATTCGGTCACACCTTACAATACCACCAAATACGTTGATCAGGATGGCTTTTACATTGGGGTCCTGAAGGATAATTCTGAAACCTGCCTCCACAGTGGTCGCATTGGCTCCGCCACCCACATCAAGGAAGTTGGCAGGCTCACCACCGGAAAGTTTGATCATGTCCATAGTAGCCATGGCCAGACCGGCACCATTTACCATACAGCCCACATTTCCATCCAACTTCACATAGTTCAAGCCGGATTTACCAGCTTCCACCTCCAAAGGATCTTCTTCAGCCAAATCCCTAAGGTCGGCCAAATCCTTATGTCTGTACAAGGCATTGTCATCCAAATTCACTTTGGCGTCTACCGCCAGGATTTTATCATCAGAAGTTTTCAACACGGGGTTGATTTCAAACTGTGACGCATCAGAACCGATGTAAGCATTGTATAAGGAAGTGATGAATTTCACCATTTCTTTGAAGGCATTTCCTTCAAGCCCTAATTTGAAGGCCACTTTACGGGCCTGGAAACCTAGAAGACCGAGTTTGGGATCTACCCATTCCTTGATGATCTTTTCAGGATGCTTTTCAGCAACTTCCTCAATGTCCATTCCACCTTCTGTAGAAGCCATGATCACATTGCAACCTTTGGCCCTGTCCAATAGAATGGAAAGGTAATATTCTTTAGGCTCGGAGGCACCGGGATAGTACACATCTTCTGCCACCAGGATTTTATTCACTTTTTTGCCTTCGGCACCTGTCTGAATAGTAACCAAAGTTCCTCCAAGGATATTTTTTGCCTTTTCAGAAACATCTTCAAGCTTTTTTGCCAGAACCACACCGTTGGAATCAGTTTCTTTTACTTTTCCCTTTCCTCTTCCTCCTGCATGGATCTGTGCTTTGATCACAAACCATGAAGTTCCGGTTTCTGCATTCAGTTTCTTGGCTGCTTCCAGTGCCGCTTCCGGAGTATCTGCTACGATACCTTCCTGAATTCTAACACCATAGCCTTTCAAAAGTTCTTTCGCTTGATATTCGTGTATGTTCATCCTTGTGAAATTTTTGCCCGAAGTTAAGTGCTACTGTTTGATTTTTCAAGTCAAGCATTCCTCTTTTTGGGAAATTAATAGCATTTTTGAAACATATTATTCAGGCGGCAATTAACTTACCATACAATCAAAGAGGCAAATGCTGAAGGCAGAAGGAATACAAAAATACTATGGTGACCTGCAGGTGCTCAAAGGAGTGGATGTGGAAATAGTTGAAAATGAAGTGGTTTCCATTGTGGGTGCCTCAGGTGCCGGCAAAAGTACCTTGCTTCATATCTTAGGAACTTTGGATCAGGCAGACAAAGGTGAGGTGTGGATAGGAGATACCTTGGTTTCAAAATTGAAAGGTGATAAAATGGCTGACTTTAGAAATAGTCAGATTGGTTTTATTTTTCAGTTTCATAACCTTTTGCCAGAATTTACCGCTGAGGAGAATATCTTAATTCCGGGTTTGATTGCCAAAAAGCCGGAAGCAGTTCTGAGGAAAAGGGCCGCTGAATTGGCAGCATTGTTGGGGTTCTCGGGAAGACTTACCCATAAACCTTCCGAATTATCCGGTGGGGAGCAGCAAAGGGTCGCAGTAGCCAGGGCATTGATCAATGATCCAAAAATTGTTTTTGCAGATGAGCCCAGTGGCAACTTGGACTCCCATAATGCAGAGGCACTTCACAAACTTTTCTTCACCTTGAGGGATAATTTTGGGCAGACCTTTGTTATCGTGACCCACAACCAAAGTTTGGCCAAAATGGCCGATAGAACCCTGACCATGCAGGATGGAAAAATTTTATCATTGGAGAAAAACCTCCAACCTTGAGGGGTAAAATTTTATAGCCTTGCTAGGAACAAGGTCTTTGTTATTTCCCAAAAAAGAGCTTAATGCCGTCCATATTTTCTTAACAAAATAAATCCCCCATAAATACCTGACTATTGGCTAATAAAAGCATACAGCATATGATCACGGCAGGGTTGCTCTTTTCCCTGATGAATGTCTCCGTGAAACTGGTTGCCCATATTCCGGCCATTGAAATCATTCTTTTCAGATCTGTTTTTTCTTTGATTTTCACCTATTTCCTTTTGAAAAAAGCCAAAGTCCCGGTTTTGGGTTCAAATAGGCTTTTACTTGTCTTAAGGGGAGTAGTGGGTTCTATTGGTCTGATTGCCTTCTTTTATAATTTACAATCTATTCCCCTTGCCTCAGCCGTTACGATCAATTACCTGGCTCCGGTTTTTACCACTATTTTAGGGATTTTTATTGTGAAGGAAAAAGTAAGGCCTATACAATTCCTTTATTTTGGGATTTCCTTTGCAGGGGTGGTGATAATAGAAGGGTTTGATCCAAGAATTTCCTCTTTTGACCTGGGAGTGGGCCTGATTGCAGCATTGGCCATGGGGTTTGCTTATAACCTTATCCGTAAAATCAGCAATAGAGAACATCCTTTGGTCATCATGTTCTATTTTCCGTTAATCACAGTGCCCATTGCCAGTATTTGGTCCAGTTTTGTCTGGGTAATGCCCCAAGGTTGGGACTGGGTAATTCTATTGGCTGTAGGTTTGTTGACCCAGTTTGCCCAATATTTCATGACCATGGCCTACCAGAATGCACAGCTCTCCAAAGTGGCCAGTCTAAGTTACCTGGGAATAGTGTATGCTTTAGGATTTGGTTACTTAATTTTTAATGAGACCTTTACCTTGTTGGCATTTTCCGGCATGTTCCTGGTGCTCGCAGGGGTGTTGTTAAATGTTACTTCCAAAAAGTGAAAAATCCGCTCCTGCTTTTCTTTTCAAAATATTGAAGACATACGGGGTTTATGTCTTAAATTTGAATTTACATTCCTTACAGATGAAAATTACGAAAGACCTTTATCAGGGCTCCTTGGCACTTTTGACAGATTTTTATCAATTGACTATGGCTTATGCCTATTGGAAATCCGGAAAATCAGAAGAGGAAGCAGTCTTCAATCTTTTTTTCAGGAAACATCCATTCCAAGGGGGATACACCCTTGCTGCCGGACTGGATTATGTCATTGATTTTTGCAGAAACTTTAGGTTTGGAGCCGATGACCTTCAATACCTCCGCGGAATGAAGAATACGGACGGTAGTCCAACCTTTGAGCCTGCCTTTTTGGATTATTTGGAAAGGATGGAATTCAGCTGCGACATTGAAGCAGTAGAGGAGGGTACGGTTGTTTTCCCTCATTTGCCCATCGTGAGGGTTAAGGGACCATTGCTTCAATGCCAATTACTGGAAACGCCCTTACTCAATATCATCAACTTTCAAACGCTTATCGCCACCAAAGCTGCAAGGATCGTCAATGCAGCCCAGGGAGATTCCGTCCTGGAGTTTGGATTAAGAAGGGCACAGGGAATTGATGGGGCCCTTGCAGCGAGCAGAGCGGCATTTATCGGAGGTTGCTCGGCGACAAGTAATGTGATGGCAGGGAAACTCTTTGGAATACCTGTCTCAGGAACCCATGCCCACAGCTGGATCATGTCTTTTGACTCAGAACTGGAAGCATTTAAAGCTTATGCAGCTGCCTTTCCAGAAAAATGTGTTTTCCTGGTAGATACCTATGACACCATCAATGGAGTCAAAAATGCCATTGAGGTAGGAAAAATCCTCAGAGAGAAGGGCAAAGAAATGATAGGAATTAGAATTGATTCCGGGGATTTGGCCTATTACAGCAATATTGCCCGTGAAATGCTGGATGCAGCAGGTTTTCCTGATGCCAAAATTGTGGCCTCGAATGATTTGGATGAACAAATCATCACCTCCCTGAAAATGCAGGAGGCTTCCGTCAATGTATGGGGTGTCGGTACTAGGTTGGTGACGGCTTACGACCAACCTGCCTTAGGGGCGGTTTACAAACTTGCAGCTATTAGAAACAAGGATGGTATTTGGGAACCGAAGGTTAAAGTTTCCCAGCAATCCATCAAAATCAATGTTCCTGGCATTCAAAATGCCATCCGTTATTCCAAAAATGGGAAGGCAGTAGCTGATATGATTTTTTTAGAAGGAAAAAGCCTGTCCGGCAATAGCTTTACCATTATTGACCCTGTGGATCCTACCAAAAGGAAAAAAATCAATGCCAATGGATTGGAGCAGGAAGTTTTGCTGAAACCCATCTTTAAAAAAGGGGTAAAGATTTATGAAAGGCCAGATATCCATAAAATCAAGAAGAATGCGGAAAGAAACCTGTCTCAGTTTGATAAAGCACACAAAAGACTCATTAATCCCCATATTTATCCGGTAGGATTGGAAGAGAGCCTGTACGACTTAAGAACCCAATTGGTTTTTAAAATGAAAAATTACGATGGAGAATAAAAAGATTGTTTTCAGTATACCAAGCTACAAGTATTTACAGGAGGAAGTGCTTCAATTAGGAGATTTTGAAAGGGGAGAAGTGGAGCTGAAAATTTTTCCTGATGGAGAGCGCTATCATCGCATTCTCAATACCGTGAACGGGAGGGAAGTGGTGCTGATTGGAGGCACTGCTTCTGATACTGATACCTTGGAAATATATGACCTGGCCTATGCCTTGATAAAATACGGAGCAAAATCCATTCGAATCTTTTTCCCTTACTTTGGTTATTCTACCATGGAAAGGGCAACAAAAGCAGGTGAAGTAGTTACGGCCAAGTCTAGGGCAGTGATGTTTTCATCCTTACCCAGAACCAGCCTGGGAAATCAATTCTTTTTCTTTGACCTGCATACTGAAGGTATTCCCCATTATTTTGAGGGGCAGGTATTAATTAACCATGTGTATTGTAAACCCATTATTGTGCAGGCTGCCCAAGAATTGGCTGAAGATGGCTTTGTAATGGCCTGTACAGATGCTGGGCGGGCCAAATGGGTAGAATCATTGGCCAATGAAATGGGAGTAAATGCCGCCTTTGTATTTAAAAGGAGAATCTCTGGAGAAAAAACGGAAGTGACCAGCATATCCGCAGATGTGGAAGGGAAGGATGTGGTGATTTATGACGATATGGTAAGAACAGGCGGTTCGCTTATCAGCGCTGCCAAGGCCTATAAAGCAGCAGGAGCGAAAAAAATCTTTACCATTACTACCCATGGCTTATTTACGAATGATGCTTTGAAAAAAATTCAGGCCTCAGGTGTAATAGAAAAGGTAGTATCGACAAATACCCATCCAAATAGTTGTGAATTGAAGAATGACCTATTGCGGGTGGACAGTATTGCACCTTTGATTGCCAGACATTTGACAGATTTTGAATAAAACAAACCAAGTGAAAGATGAAAGCCTTATTGATTGTAGATGTACAAAATGATTTTTTACCGGGGGGAGCTTTGGCTGTTAGCGAAGGTGATCTGGTCATTCCAGTCATCAATTCCATTCAGGAGCATTTTGATCTGATCGTGGCCACACAAGACTGGCATCCCCCTGATCATGGGAGTTTTGCTGCCAATCATCCAGGTAAAAATGTGGGAGAGTTTATCGATTTGAACGGGGTTCAGCAAATACTATGGCCAGTTCATTGTGTAGAGGGAAGCTTTGGTGCTGATTTTCACGCAGACCTACATACGGATAAGTGGGCAGCTGTTTTTAAAAAAGGTACCCAGCAAAATGTAGATTCATACAGCGGATTTTTTGATAATAACCGCCGTGGGGATACTGGATTGAGCAGCTTTTTGAAAAAAGAGGGTATAACGGATTTGTTTGTATGCGGATTGGCAACGGATTATTGTGTGAAGTTTACCGTATTGGATGGCCTTTCTGAGGGATTCAATACTTACCTGATCGCTGACGGAACGAAAGCTGTTAATTTGGAAGTAGGGGATTATGCCAGGTCTATAAAGGAAATGGAGCAGCATGGTGCAACTGTAATCAACTCAAAAGATATTTTTATGTGATTTTTCATACAGTTGCCAGATTCTTTTTACACCTACTTTTGTGTGCATTAATCACTTTGGCATGTAGATATGAAAAGAATGCTGGTTTTTGGGTTACTTTTATTGGTAATTCAATGTCATGCTGCAGTGGCCCAGAATAATAGGGCAACGGAGTCTAATCAGATAGGTTGGCATGCTTTTTTTCTAAATTATGCGATAACAGAAAAATGGAGTTTTCACGGAGAGGCACAACTCAGAAGGGTGTCATTTATCGATGATGCCCAACAGAATCTTTATCGCATGGGAGTCAATTATGTCGTTCATCCCCAAGTGACATTTAGGGCTGGTTATGCTTTCGCAGATACCCATAATTATGGCATAGTTCCTATTCAAGCCAATGGCATAAGGTTTCCCGAGCATAGGACATATCAAATGGTATTATTGAAGAATCCCATTGAAAAGGCGGATATCAGCCATCGGTTTATGTTAGAACAGCGTTGGGTAGGGAGAAACCTCGACCCTAAGGCAATTAAGGCTGATGAGTGGGTTTACTTGAATAGGGTTCGATATATGTTAAGGATGGATATACCCATTCATAGTTTGGGCACTGTTCAAAGTACACCATATTTATCTATTTATGATGAAATAATGATTGGGTTTGGGAGAAATGTCAACCAAAATATATTTGACCAAAATAGGATAGGGGCATTAGCAGGAATCAAATTTAATCCAAAATTGAAGATTGAAGCGGGTTACCTGAATCAGATCCTTCAGTTGGGAAGATTGGTGGATGGAAAAAACCATTTCCAGCACAATTCAGGATACGTCATCAATTCTTACTTCAATTTTTAATATCTCATACAAGGAATAATAGTACTTCTACGATTTCTCTGATTGGGGTCACCAAACAGGAATGAGTAACGGATGGAAATTTCATGAGCTCCTCCAGAATTCCTCAAAGCCATTTTTGAAATGGTAAAATCATAGCTATAGCCGATATCCAACCCACTTTCCAGTGTGATGCCGATCAATCCGATTATGGATTCATTATTGGGCAATGAGTATTTTACCGGAAAACCTCTGTACCAAACGCCTAGAACCAATGGTTGAATAAAAAATTGGGTTCCTATATCTAATTGGTTAAAAGGGTCTTGGTGTTTGTAATTAAAAGCAATAAATGCAGATCGCTCTTGTCTGGAATTACTGAAATAATTATTGATCAAACCTTCTCCAAGATCAATTTTTATTCCTCCATGAGCGGAAAGTTTCAAAGGCAAAACACTGATTTGATCATCAATAAATGATACATTAGGTTGGGTAAGGTGATGTCCTGCCACACCTACCCAGAAAGTTTGGGTATGGAAAAGCATCCCAAAATTATAGTCCGCAAATCTGTGTCTGAAATCTACATCTAAACCTTCCCCGCTATCGACCCCAATCGTTCCTGAGGTGATGTTTAATTGTGAACCAAATACCAGATCCCCGAAATAAGCGTCTCTTGAAACAAAACTTGCCTGTCCACCAACCCTTAAAAATGAGTTAGTTCCTAATTTTAACCTGTAAGAATAAAGAAGCCCCACCTCGTTTGAATTCAACCGGGATTGACTTTCCATAGATCCATTGAAAATCAAACCAATTCCGCTATTAATATCAAACATATAATGGTCGATATACGCTGAATATTTATTGAATGTATGGTCCAACCCTGGCCATTGGTTCCGATAGTTCATCCCAACTCTGGTCAAATCTGATGCACCTGCAAAGGCTGGATTCAAAAACAATGGCGCTGCGTAAAATTGTGAATACTGGAAATCCTGGCTTTGCACCTTTGCTCCAATAAGACACATAAATATCAATAAGCGCAGAATTTTCATAAATCAATTATAGTTTAAATAGTGTTAATTATCTGATCAGTGTAAAAACGCCTGTTCTTGTACCCGTCTCGTCATCCTCTGCTTTAAAAACTATCTTGTAAACATAGTTTCCATTAGGGCTCATAGTTCCTCTCAGTGTACCATCCCAACCAGAATCGTCGCGGTTGAAAGTGGAATAGATCAATTCTCCCCACTTATTAAAGATGTGCATTTCAAATTCTTTTATTCCTCTCATTTGAGGAATAAAAGTATCATTAAGGCCATCTCCATTAGGTGTAAAAGCGTTTGGAATCATGATGCGATAGGATGATTCTACTTCTACAATTACAGAGTGGGAGGACATACAGCCCAGGACATCTAAAGTCGTTAAAGTAATGGTATAGGTTCCAGGTCTGCTGTAGGTATGTATTGGATTTTGTTCATTGCTTCTGGTACCGTCCCCAAAATCCCATTCCCAAGTAATGACATTACCCAATGTTCTATCCAGGAATTGTACTGGGTCGTTAACCAGAATTTCACCTGTTTGGCCTAATGAAATAATTGTATAAAGGAAATCAGCATCAGTAAAGGCCAAAGGCATTTCAACCATCATCATTGCTTCGGCAAAACAGCCATTTTCATCGTAGACCATCACAGAAAGTTCCCCATCCTGATAGAATAGTGTTTCTGTAACATCCATATCACCATTGTTCCAGAATATTTTATATTCGCCAGAACCTCCTGTGATATCCACCCAAGCTACTCCAACCAATTCCTGGTTCTCACAATCCACATCATAGGTCGTATTTAAAGTGACTTCGAGCCTTTCCGGTTCACGGATATTAAAGGTCTGCTCTATTCTACAGTTGTTGTCATCTCTTACGCTTACGGTATAGGTTCCGGCAGGAAGGTTGCTCCTGAATAAACTACTAAGATTAGGATCATCGGACCAGATGACCTCATAGGGTTGGATACCGCCTTGAATGTCAATCCTTATAAAACCATCCTGATCACCATTACATAATAATTCTTCCGAAAAATCACTGATGATTTCTAATGGTTCCGGTTCTAGAATGGTGTAATTGGCCGCAGTAGAACACCCATTTCTATCGGTAACAATTACAGAATAATCACCAGGGGCCAAATTTCTTAAGTTACGGCTATTGGCACCATGGGACCATCGGAAAGTGTAGGGAGCACTCCCTCCGGATACATTTAAGGTAATGCTGCCATTGTTGAATCCAGCACATTGACTGTTTTCAACCACCTCATTTAGGGTAAGGATTTCTGGCTCTCTGATGTTGAATGAGGAGGTGATGATACAACCAAAAGCATCTTCTATCTCAACAGAGTACGTGCCAGCAACAAGATTACCAATGAAGAGTTGATCCTCTACGCCATTGCTCCACCTTATACTTACTGGTTCTCTTGCACCTGTTAATGACAATTGAATAGATCCATCATTTCCACCGAAACAGGAAACCGGGCTAAGTGCCTCAAGATTTAACCTCCAATTTGGGGCCGGTAATATTTCTATTGTTTGTCTTTCTCTACATCCATTGCTATCAGTTACTATAACGGTGTACGTTCCTGGACCAAGATTAGAAATAGTTGGTGTGGTAGCACCATTTGACCATTGGTAAGTATAAGGTCCCGTACCTCCGGTGACATTTGCCGTAATTTGAACCCTTTCACCTGGAGAACAAAGCACCTGATTGGCGGTTAGTTCTACTTCAAAAGGCAGGATTCTAGGTGGGATTTCATAGGTTCTTTCTACTATACAACCTGCTGCATCAGTCACAGTGACGGTATAACTTCCAGGTTCTATTCCCACAAGATTTTGTGTAGTAGCACCATTAGACCATAGAAATGTATAAGGACCAGTACCACCAGTGACGTCCAATTCCAGCGTAATTTCGTCATCGAAGGCACAGAAGAAGGTATCGAATCTGGCTTCCACTTCCAATGGTTCATCAGGTTGCTCTACTTCAAAGGTTCTTGATATAACACAGGAATTCTCATCTATAATAAACACTGTATATTGCCCTGCACTAAGTCCCGAGATGGAAGGTCCGATTCTTCCATTGCTCCATTGTACGCTATAAGTACCTGTACCACCTGTAATACCTAAATTGATGGCCCCTGTGCTTTCCCCATGACAGGTAACATCTGTTATTTCGGGAGTAACCTGAATAGGTAACGGACCCCTGATATACACAACATCTTCTATAGGGTCACATCCTTGGTCAGTAATGGTGTATCTGTAATAGCCACCGATCAGATTGGTGAGCTGTGTGGCATTGTCAAAACCTGGATTTGGAATAAAATTGGTTCCATCAGAAGAGTACGCCCAGTTTATTTGGTAAGGTGTTGACCCTCCGGTTACCTGTAAATTAATCCTGGCAAGATTTCCATGGCACCTTATTTCAGTGTTGGTTACATTGACCTGTAAAGGAAGTGGCTGACTTAAAGTCCTGGAAGGAATAAGTACAGGACAGCCATTGGAGTCAGTGGCAGTGAAACTGTAATTAACATTGGCAACCAAGTTATCAAAGACAATCTCTTCTCCTTCATTTCCAGTATAGGTGTTTCCTTGGAAATTAATGGTATATGGAGCAGTTCCCCCAATCAAAGTAAAGGCAATCCTACCATTACCGGCTTCATAGCATGTTAGATCTTGTGCATTGAAGCCTTGAAGGGTTAAGGGAGCGGCAGGCTGATCCACTTGAATGATGACATCTTCAGAACGGCATCCGGTGGCATTATTGATAGCATAAACAGAATAAGTGCCTGCAATTGCGGTAAATTGGTTACCAAATGCCTGATTACCATTGACAAAGAAAGTGAAGTTGTCAGCAGTTCCCAGAGAGGCAGATAGTTCAACGATCGTGTTTCCACCAAAACATAGGATTTCCCCTTTGGTGTAATTAAGTTCAAATACCGGTGGAGCTTCCACCAAAACATCCTCAACCACAGGTGAACAGCCATTGGCATCATCCACAGTATACCTATACAGTCCAGGACCAATATTGTCTAACAGTGGTCCATTATGGGGAAGTAATTCCCAAATTAAGTTATCGAAATCAAACCTCTCCCAGGTGATTACATAAGGTGTCTGTCCTCCCGTGATGGTAAGATTGATGAAAGTAAGGTTCGGTTCACAACTAATAGGTGGACTGTTATGGCTTACAGAAATTAAGTCCGGTTGCGTAATTGTGAAGCTTCTAGATTCCTGACATACATCATTCAAATCAAGAATATTTAAAGTGTAATCGCCTGCTGATAGATTATCAAAGCCATAGGTAGTATTGGCAGTGAGATCTGTCAATTCGAAAACATCTCCCTGGCCATTGGTCAGTACTGCCCTGTATAATGGCCTTCCTCCATTTAATTGAAATGAGATACTTCCTGTTGGTGATCCAAAACATTCTCCATCCTCTTGGAAAAAATTATTGATTTCCAATGGCCTGTCAGGTTGTCTTATTTGAACAAGTGCTGGATCAGAAGCGCAACCGAAGTTGTCAACTATTCGGATTTGATAATTTCCTGGAGCTAAATTGCTCAGAGTAGAAACATTTCCCTGGGAAATATTATTGACGAATAAGGTGTAAGTCCTACCAGGTTGAAGTACTGGATTGAGGATATTAATTATCCCATCGTTTGCTCCAAAGCAACTTATATCCTGTGAAGTAAAATCAAATGATGGTTTTATAATCGGATTAATTGTAAATGTTCCATTGGTTATCCCGCACCCAGGGTCTTCTACCGACCAATTATATGTTCCGGGCAATAAATCCTCAAAAACAAACACTCCTGTGTTTTCGTTTTCCAAAAGAATATTGGTGCCATTACCTGAAACAATTTGAATGTTCTTTCCAGGTTTACCACCATTAACAGTCAGTGTAAATGTTCCCAAGTCTTCCGCGCAAACCGGCTGTACAAGGTTAGTAGTAGTGACTACCTCCGCTGGTTGGGTAATCGGATAATCATCTGAAACAATGGTACAGCCACTGGAAGAAAAAGTGATTTCCAAATAATAATTACCTGCAATAAGGTTGTTTAAATCAGCAGTGCTGATCGGAACACCTGTGGTTGGAGAAATTCTTCTGTACCATTGAACAGCGGTTATATTGCTGGTATTACCAGACAATTCAAAGTTAATGATACCATCATTTCCATTGAAACAGGAGACATCCTGAATGACTTCAATGGTGAAGAATGGCGAATCTGCAGGGTTGATAGTGACATTTTCCTGAGCGGTACAGCCTTCACTATCTGTAACCCTGACAATGTAATCATCGGCAGGAAGTGATGAAAGCATGGCTGGAGTTACAGCCTGCCAAATACCACCAAAGAATATATGGAATGTGTACCCAGGTACCCCGCCTCTTGCAGTAAGGTTAAGGAAACCGTTGTCTCCAGGACAGCTGGGATCTTCACTACTGGTGATAATTTCTAATGGGGCGCTAGGACCAGGCAGATTTACAATTCTTGTAACTGTACATGATGGTCCACTGCTGTATTCTATTCTGTAAAAACCTGGTGTTAATCCATTTACTATATTGGTATTTTCAGCAACTAAATTGCCTGTCTGAACATTATACCAACGGCTCGTACCTTGTCCGGGAAGGGCACCTGAGAAACTGACTTCTATGGATCCATCATTAAAATCACATGATGGCGCAGTTATATTAATTAAATTGATTTCCAAAGGATCTGGCTCACTCACAATGATATTCTCAATCCTTGCCTCACAGCCATTGGCATCTCTCACCGTCACTGCATAGGTGCCCGCACTCAGGTTTGATGGATTTTGATTGATAAAACCGTGGTCCCAATTGAAGAAATATAAACCTGTACCACCAGTTACCTCAATAAAAATCCTACCGTTATTTGTGCCAAGACAAGTAATGTCCTGTACGTTGGTAACTGTTATTTGAATGGGATCAGGGGCATTCAATGTAATGAGCTCTTCATTGGTACAACCGCTTGAATCAGTCACCCTGACCAGGTAAGTTCCGGCTCCAATATTGGAGAGCGTAGAGGAGGTAGATGGTAAAGGCACGAAACTTCCCATCCCATTATCTCTAAACCAACTAAAGGTGTATCCGGGGTTACCCCCAGCTACCTGAATTTCGATTCTTCCGTTATCAGAATCATGACAATCTGGCTCTATGACATTTAATACGCTAATCAGAACGCCGGAAGGAGGTTGATTGACCAATATGTTGTTCAGTTCTCTAAAACAACCGTTTTCATCTGTAACCCTTACACTATAGGATCCTGAAGGTAGGTTAGATACATTTTGAGTATTTGAAGTAAAGCCATTGGATCCAGTCCATTGGAAGGTATATGCCCCTGTACCACCACTTGCACTTACGTTAATTGCCCCTGTGCTTTCCCCAAAACAGGAAACATTTGTAGGTTGTCCATCCAATTGAAGGGTTAATTCAGGGGTAACTGGGATCGTTACATTATGAAGAATAAAACAATTAGGGTTGGACAAATCAAAAATCCTAGCAGTATATTCACCTGGGCCGCGGTTACTTAAGAGCGCATTGTTGGATAAAACCGTAGAAAAATTGCCTGCACTAAACCATTGGATACCTAAAGAACCACTGCCTCCACTGAATGCTATCTGAATGGAACCGTTATTTTGACCAGCACAGGTTTCGGCGGTTATATCGACATTTGTAACAGTTATGGGAGGTAAAGAGGTAATATTAAAGTTGAGATTAGGAACCGCACAATTATTCGCATCCCTAATTTCTATGAAATTATTATTGGAAGCACTTAGACCTGGAATGGTTACATTTCCCAAAGAAGTGGTTACAAGAGCGCCTCCATTTAAGCTGTAGGTATATGGAAGGGTTCCACCAGAAATGCTAAAACTTACAGAACCAGAGGCTTCACCAAAGCAACCGACATTGGTTACTACCGGACCAGAGACACTTAACGGTCCTGGTTCATTGATGACAAACTGCCTTGTAACCATACAGTCGTTGGCATCTCTTACAACAATTCGATAAGTTCCTCCGGAAAGATTGGAAAGGTTCAGACCTGTCTGACCAGGCATATCTACAAATACACCGCCGGTCCTTACCTGCCATTGTTGGGTAAGCGTACCGGTACCACCACTTACCTGTAATCCAGTAATAAAACCGTTACCATCCCCGTGACAGACTACATGACCAATATTTAGATTGGCGTCATTGATAATTATTTGTGGAGGATTAGTGATCGTTGCTTCGTGGGTAACTACACAGGCTCCTCCATCATAAGCAATATTGACAAAATAGGTGTCTGCCGGTAAATTTTCAAAAAGTAAATCATTACCAATTAAGGTTACCCCGTTAACGGTAACTGCAAAGGTATTGACATTATCAGCAATTTGTATTCGCAAACGACCATCTGAACCGCCAAAACAAGAAGGGCTTGTCGGTATAGAAGTCACCGCTGGAGCAGGAGGTACTCCGGTATTCACAGGTAAAACCAATTCACAGCCTCCAGAGTCTCTGATGGTTACAGTATTCATGCCAGCAGGTAGATTAAATGCTGTTTGTGTGGTTTCTCCATTGCTCCAAAGAAAGGTGTATGTTCCCCATCCACCGTTGACATCTGTAACTGATGCTCTTCCATCATTGGAACCGGCACAGGTCAATCCTACGATTCCATTAATGCTAGCAGTCAATGGGGAAGGTGGGCCAGTTACATTTACATTGGCAGTAGCTGTACACCCTTCTGCATCCGTAACAGTAACAGAATAATTCCCTGGGGCAAGACCTGTAGCTGTAGCTGTTGTTGCACCATTACTCCACAAATAGGTGAAACCTTCCCATCCACCTGATGCATTTACTGTAGCTGTCCCATTATTTTCACCAAAACAATTTTCCGGAGTTGAAGAAGTCGAGAGACTGATGGCAGAAGGAGGGGCACCAATAGTAACAGGAAATTCCTGCTCGCAGGCAGGGAAACCAGGGCCAGCAGCATGTCTGATTCTAACTGTATAGGTTCCAGGACCAAAACCTGTAAATGTTTGCTGTCCAGTGGTTGCCCCTATGGCAATTGGAGCATTATTAACTGCAAAAGTATTGTTGGGACGGATAATGTCCACATTGATAACATTGGGAGGATTGGGGAAGCCCATAAATACCCTATCCGCCCTAATGTTTATAGTGCCATTATTATCTCCAAAACAGGTTACCTGGCTTGGGGTGGCGGTGTAATCTAAAAGTACTTCATTACCTATGCTAAAAGCCAGCTCCGCAGGACAGGTCTCATCCCTGAAAAAATCAGATATTTCCAGTACATAATCTCCGGCCACCAACTGATTAAATTCAATAAGGCCTCCTGGAGCTACTGTCCAACCATTAACATAGGTTCCATTTGATCTCCTTATTCTAAATCTAACTTCGCCGGTAACATTTTGAGCATTAAATGAAATACCACCATTGCCGATACAAGTTTCTGGAAAAGTACCAACACCACCTCCAACAGGATCCAGTACAATAGGTTCTATGTCAGGAATTTCAATATCAGTCAACTCTATACACAAGTTGGCATCTTCCACCTCCACGATATATTGACCGGCAGGTATTCCACTTAAATTCAATGGACCTCCAGGGAAATTAGTTATTGTATTGACAACATTTCCATCTACATCATAAAATCTTATGGTATAAGGGGCCAAGCCACCCGAAATATCTCCTGTGACTACACCAGTTGTTTCTGTAACACATTGAAAAACATCAATGACATCTACATCCAGGTTAAAATTGGTAACTCCAAAAAAGGAAAAACTTCTTGTCAAGGAGTTTCCGTTATTATCGGTAACAGTAACAGTATATACACCCGCCTGGGCTTGCGTCAGCAAGCTGCTCTGTGAACCGGCAAGGTTATTATCTGATTGGATCAGTTCCCCTTCAAAAAACCATTGATACGTGTAAGGGGCTACCCCTCCTGAGACACGGAATTCTACGGACCTCCTACATTCAGAGAAAAATGAATCCTGAACGATAAGCTGGGCCTGAGACTCCTTGGTCATCCCTAAGAAAAATATAATGGCAAGGACAGCGCCATAAAAAAGATTATTCCTTTTTTCCATAAAGAAAATGTATTAACAAGACCAATTCTGCTTATTAGGATAGAATTATTCCATATTCCTTTCTAATCTTTAAAATATCCATTCATTTAGTTGTCTATTTTTATGTATCCTGCACATAAAAAATGGTATTTCGTGATTAAGTATATTATTTTATGTTTTTGATATATACTTAAATTAAATTCCTAAAAACAACTACTTCTCAATAAATAGAAGAATAAAATTGTAATTGCAAAAAAAAATAGAAAAATATTTTTTGGTAGGGGTTCTAAATTTGTTCTTAAAAATCCTTAGAATAGTGATTATTAATTTTTCAAACATTAAACGAAAAGAGCGTCTATCTGATAGATTATTTTCAATTTTTTTATTGGCTCTCGGATAAATAAAAAGAAAAATGTTTTTATCAGGACCCTTATTTTACTTCCATAACTTCTCCTGTCCTCCCCTTAAATGTATAGGTTTCTTTTTCTTTCAATCCTAAGATGGTAGAAATCAGTGGAGAATCTTTGGAAACAAGGTGATAAGTAGTGCCATCCAAACTGATTTGGCCCAAGGCAATAGAAACCCAAAGGGTGCCAATATTCAGTTTCACTAAAGCCCCTTCTTCTACTTTATCCATTTTTTTGGTAGAAATGGCATTTAATTGCGCTAACATGAGTTTGTTTTTTTCAAGTGCTTGATGCAACATATTTCTTGATTGATTGAGCATCTCCTGATGGGTTTCATATTTGTCACCGGCTGAGCTTTTTTCTTCTGACTCCGACGACTCCTGAAGATCTATCAATTGTTTTTGAATATCCTTTATTTGTGCTTTCAATAAGTCCTGAGAAGCAGAAAAAAGCGTTTCTTTGATGTCTTGACTGGTTTCCATAATGCAAATAAAAAGGAAAAAAATCAGATTATTTACTGACCATGTCTACTAAGCTGTAGCTTCAATTCCTTTTCGATCACTTCGATTAAGCCCTCAACTTGAGAAAGGTCTTCACCCCATAATGCCTTCTCACTTATTAAGGTATTCACTAATTCATTTAAACTTTGTTTTTTCTCCCATGCACTTTGGAAAATCTTAAGGATTTTGGGCTCATCTTTCAAGTGTATTTTCATCCCATTGAAAGTTCCTTTATATAAAAGGAGTAAAGCAGCAAATGATTGAATTAATCCTGCAGGCCAATGGCTCAGCTTTTTATGATAGTCCAAAATAGTAGGCAGTACCCTTACCCTGAATTTTGAAATACTATTTAAGGCTATGGAGGATAATTCATGTCTGATAAATGGGTTGCTGAATCTGTCCAAAACATCCTGAGCAAATGCTTCCAGTTCTTTTTTAGGAAGCTCCAAAACTGGAATTATTTCTTCAAAAATGATTTGCCGGATTAAAATTCCCAATTCATTATCTTCTATAACTTCCTTTACAGTTTCAATTCCCGCCAATAAACCCAAAGACACCATTGCGGTATGGGCACCATTTAGAATACGCACCTTTCTGGTCCGATAAGCAGCTAAGTCAGCTACAAATTTGACTTGAAGTCCAGCTTGAATGGCAGGGAATCTTTTTATGGTTACTGGACTGGCCTCTATGACCCAAAGATGAAAAGGTTCTGCCACTACCATTAAATGATCTTCATAGCCCAATTGCTCCTGCATCTCCCTGTAATTGTTTTCTGGAAAGCCGGGAACAATTCTATCCACCAAACTATTGCAAAAATCTACTGCTTCCATTATCCACCTTTTGAATGCTTCTGGATAATCCCAAAGCGCAATGTATTTCAGAACGGCTGCTTTTAATGCTGCTCCATTGTTTTCAATCAGCTCACAGGGTATTAGGCTTAACCCTTTACCCATGTCACCATCAAAAAATTCAAATCTTTTATAAAGTAAAGCGGTCAGCTTTCCTGGGAAAGTCTTTGGTGTTTGACCGGCTGTTGGAATATCCATTGGATCAAACTGAATTCCAGCCTCGGTGGTATTGGAAATGATCAATTCCAAATCAGGGTTTTCGGCTTGTTGCAAAAAGGAGTTGTACTCTAGGACAGGGTTAATAACCGCTTCTATACAGGTAATCAATTGATGGGAATTGACTGTTTTACCTTTTTCAATACCCTGAATCAGGACATGGTATAAGTTGTCCTGCTCCAGAAATGCTTGGGGAACACTGGGACTATGACTTTGAACAACCACAACAGATCCGTTATAATTGCCCCGCGCATTCATCAGCTCAATCATCCAATCAGCGAATCCCCTTAAAAAGTTGCCACTTCCAAATTGAAGCACTTTCACTGGTCTATTTGTTTTTGCTATGGTGGTTTTATTTAGTTTTTTCATCTTTTTCAGCTGTTGAAACAGGCAGTTCTTATTGTCTTCCCATGAATTCTTCCTTTCTTTTGCCGATATTCATTTTACATTACAAAATTAAATAATTATGTCAGCATTGGTATTGGTGGAAGTAAGCATCCATGATCCTGAATTGTATGAGGAATATAAGAAACATACTTTAGCAACCATTACAAAATTTGGGGGGAGATTTGTGGTCAGAGGAGCAAAAACAGAATCCTTGGAAGGGGACTGGAATCCTGGGAGGTTGGTTATTTTGGAGTTTCCCAACGTACAAACTGCCAAAGATTGGTGGAGCTCTCCAGAATACTCAGTGGCCAAACAGATTCGATACCAGGCAGCCCAATCTAAAATGCTGGTGGTGGAAAGTGTAGGGCTTTAAGAATTCGGCTTTGCCTGCCAAAAAGTACTTTATAAGTTTTTTCACTTTGAAAATTTACCAAACAAAAATGAGCCATGGAAATTAGAGTGCCAGTAGACCGGGTAAAAAACACACTCCTGGAAATTCTCGGAAAATTTAACTTTTCCCCTGAAAAAGCTGACCGCTGTTCAAAACTTTTTATTCAGGCCAGTTTAGATGGAGTGCCTTCCCATGGCTTAGATAGATTTCCTGTTTTTATAGATATGGTAAAAAAGGGGCTGGTTAAACCATCAGCTGATCCTGAATTGGTTTTTAGCTTTGGTGTTTTTGAAAGGTGGAACGGTCATTTAGGTCCCGGACCTTCCAATGCCTTTCTAGCTATGGAGCGGGCGATACAATTGTCGAGGGAATTTGGATTAGGACTGATAGCCCTTGAAAGTACCAATCATTGGATGAGGGCAGGTAATTATGGTTTGCAGGCTGCAGAAGCGGGATGCATAGGCATCTGTTTCACCAATACCAAGCCCAACATGCCTGCCTGGGGCGGAAGTGAGCCCAAATTGGGTAACAATCCCCTGGTGATTGCCATTCCAAGGAAAAAAGGACATGTGGTATTGGATATGGCTATGTCTCAATTTTCTTATGGGAAAATGAATACTTTTCTAAGAAGGGGAGAAGAAATGCCATTTGAAGCAGGTTTTGACAGCGCAGGTAAATTGACCAAATCACCGGCTGAAATCATAGAAAAGGAGTTGGCCTTACCTGTTGGCCTTTGGAAAGGAGCAGGATTATCCATGCTGTTGGATATGTTGGTAAGCCTTTTATCAGGAGGACTGTCCACGTATGAGATCGGCCAAAGAGGGGAGGAGTATGCCTTGTCCCAGGTCTTTCTATGTCTAGATCCGGTGAAACTGGGAATGGACCAATGGGCAGATCAAAAATTGGATGCAATCATTGATGATTTGAAGCAGTCCCAGGTTTTTGAAGGTCAAGTCCTCCGATACCCTGGGGAACGGATGCTGGATTTACGCAAACAAAACATGGAATTGGGTGTCCCTGTACATGGGGCTGTTTGGGAAAAAATAGTTAATATGTTGTCATGAATAATAAAATTGGAATAGGGATCATAGGAACAGGTGCCATTGCCGTCAAACATGCTGCGGCAATAAGAGAACTTGAAGGTGCTGAACTCCTTGCGGTATGCAGTTCCACAAAAGAAAGGGCCAGCGAAGCTAAAAAGACTTTTGGGATTGAATCTTATGCAGATATATATTCATTTTTAAAGCATCCACGATTGGATTTGATTGCCATCTGTACGGCTAGTGGTCATCATTTGGAGCCTGCTTTAACATCCATAGCCGCTGGTAAACATGTATTGATTGAAAAACCTATCGAAATCAATCTGAAAAGAGCGGATCAAATCATTCAGGCTGCGAGAGAAAATGGAGTGAAGCTGGGGGTGATTTTTCAAAACAGGTTCAATCCTGACTATATCCAACTTAAAAAAGCCTTACAGGAAGGACTGCTTGGGAAACTGTTGCTAGGAAATGCTTATGTGAATTGGTTTAGAGATGAAGCCTATTATGAGAGTAGTCCTTGGAAAGGCACTGTAGAGGGAGATGGTGGAGGCGCTTTGATCAATCAGGCCATTCACACCATAGACTTGTTATTGGATTGTATGGGGACGGTTCATTCAGTTTTTGGAAAAACCGACACACTTCATCATAAAATTGAAACAGAAGATTCCGCTGCTGCTTTGGTAGAATTCAAGAATGGAGCTTTGGGTACCATTACTGCCTCCACCGCCATTTCCCCGGGGTATCCTGAGCGCTTGGAAATCTATGGAAGCAAAGGTTCAATCATTTTAGAAGGCGGGAAAATCAAAAATTGGGACATACAAGGGGAACCATCCAGGATAATGAAATCACCTGCGGGCAAGAATTCAGGAGCATCAGATCCCATGGCTATCGGTCATCAATGGCATTTGGAGCAGTACAAGGACTTTTTGAACGCTATTCAAGAAGATAGAGTGCCATTGATCAATGGGGAGGAAGGGATTAAATCTTTAGCCTTGATTGAAGGAATTTATCAGTCTTCTAAATTGGGTAAGTTGGTGTTTTTATAGGCAGGCCTGCTTTGTTTTTGCAAAGATGTGGTTCAATTTTACAAGGAAACCCCTCTTTTCCAGGGGATAAAGTCATCCTGTCTCAGCCTATCTGCTTTTGTTTTAATCTCACCTGAGGCCACCTGGATGATGTATTCCAAAATCTCCTCTCCACAATTTTCTATCGTTTTTTCACCGGTAATAATCCCTCCTGTATCTACATCGATGATGTCCGGCATTTTTTTAGCCAAAGCCGTATTGGTGGAAATCTTAATCACGGGGGCAATTGGATTACCGGTAGGCGTTCCCAAGCCTGTGGTAAATAAGATGATATTGGCTCCTGAACCGGCCATTGCAGTGGTGCTCTCCACATCATTGCCAGGGGTGCACAGCAAATTTAAACCAGGTTTAGTGGCATATTCTGTATAATCAAGTACATCTGTAATAGGGGATGTGCCTCCCTTTTTGGCTGCACCCGCCGATTTGATGGCATCTGTGATCAAACCGTCTTTGATATTCCCCGGTGAGGGATTCATGTCAAAACCTGAACCTACAGAAAGTGCGGCATTGGCATAGGATTGCATCAAATGGGCAAATTTGTCTGCCGTTTGGTCTTCCACACAGCGGTTGATCAATTCCTGCTCCACCCCACATAATTCAGGGAATTCCGAAAGCATGGTTTTTCCTCCTAAGGCTACTATCATGTCTGAGACATGACCAACCGCTGGATTGGCAGAAATACCCGAAAAGCCATCGCTTCCCCCGCATTCCAAACCAATGGTGAGTTTTTCTAATGGACTTGACTTACGTTCAATTTTATTGGCCTCTGCCATGGCCAGGAAGGTTTTTTTGATGGCCTGCGATAACATGTGGGATTCTGTACCTTCTTTTTGCTGTTCCAGAAATATGATGGGTTTAGCGTTTTCAGTAGTCAAAAGCTTCAACTTTTCCTGCAAGATTTCAAACTGGGCATTTTGGCAACCAAGACTTAGGACGGTGGCCCCAGCCACATTAGGGTTATGAATGTATCCGGCAAATAACGCACATAAGCTCTCTGAATCCTGTCGGGTTCCTCCGCATCCACCTTGGTGGGTCAGAAATTTGATGCCATCGATATTATTGAACAACCTATTTTCTGAAGAGAAAGCAATTTGATCCATATGAAGGGAATCGATCGCCCCCAAATCTCCCTGAAGGTATAATTCCTTCATTTGATGGACCATATTTTTGTAGGGGTTTGATTTGCCAAAACCCAATTCCTCCTCAAATGCCTGTCGTATAACCTCCACATTTCTATTCTCACAAAATACCAAGGGGATCACCAACCAATAATTGGCCGTACCCACCTGCCCATCTGCTCTTTGATAGCCTTTGAAAGTTCTGTACCGAAACTTTTCAATATCAGGTACCTTCCATTGCAGCTGCTTATTTCTTTTCCCAAATCCACTCGTTTCATGTATGATATTACTGGTAGTGATAAGGCTTCCTTTTTCCAAAAATGTTTGTGTTTTACCTACCACCACACCATACATGATGACCAATCCACCTGCCTCAATGTCATGTGTTGTCAGTTTATGTTTTGAAGGGATGTGCTGTTTTGTTTCAATTTTTGTTCCTTGATGATCGATTACTTCACCTTTTTGAATATCAGTCAATGCCACCAAAACATTGTCTTTTTCATGGATTTGGATGGTCTTCATTGCTTTTTTTGCTTTTATGTTCAATAAATTTTTGAAATCGTTTGCATAATCTATGGGTACCAATACCACATATGAAAATTTAAGTGATTATTTTCAGCTTTGAATAGATTTTATCAAATGAGCAAAAAAATTATCACAATTGGTGAAGTAATGATGCGTTTCAGTACCCCTGGGCATGAAAGATTTCTGCAAGCTGATACCTATCACCTTACATTTGGGGGAGCGGAAGCCAATGTTGCTGTTTCATTGGCCCAATTGGGCATGAAGGCCTCCCATGTTACAGCTTTTCCGGACAATGATTTTGGCCTGGCGGCCAAATCCTTTTTGAGGCAAATGGGCTTAGAAACAGATCAGGTGTATTTGAAAGAAGGCAGAATGGGACTCTATTTTTTAGAAAATGGCGCCATGCAGCGATCTTCCAAAATCATTTATGATCGCTTTGATTCTGTTTTTTCACATTTTAGGGGAGAGGAAATTGACTGGAACCAGTTATTTGAAGGGGGGGACTGGTTTCACTGGACAGGAATTACTCCAGCAGTTTCCCAGGAAGCCGCTGACCTGTTATTGACAGCACTCAAGGTGGCCAATGAAAAAGGAATTACCGTCAGTGGAGACATCAATTACAGACGTAACCTTTGGCAATACGGAAAAGGGCCTTTGGATATCATGCCAGAGCTGATCCGTTATACCCATGTTATCGTAGCCGGTAAATCTGATTTTGAAAACTGCATGGACATTCAGGCGGAGGATTGGATAGCCTGCTGTTATGAGGCCAAGAAATATTATCCCCAAATCAAATACATCACCAAAACCAAAAGGGAATCGGTTTCTGCTTCCCATAATAAAATTCATGGTGTCCTTTGGAATGGAACGGAAATCCTGAACTCAAAACCCTATGAAATCACCCATATAGTGGATAGGGTTGGGGGAGGAGATGCCTACATTGCCGGGTTAATCTATGGCCTTATGCATATGGAGGAACAGGAGGCTTTGGAATTTGCGACTGCTGCCACGGTATTGAAGCACAGTATCCCAGGTGATGCCAACTTGGTCAAACTGTCCGAAGTATTAGACTTGATGCATGAAAAGAATGTCGGGAAATTGATGCGCTGACATCGACAATTATATAAAACAATAAACCATGAACCACCAACAAATATTGGACACAGTAGTCCAAAGTGGACTTGTTCCCTTATTTACCCATCATGACCTCGAATTGACCAAATCTGTTTTGGATGTGGCCTATGAATCAGGAGTGAGGGTTTTTGAATATACCAATAGGCATAGCAATGCTTTTGAAGTTTTCAAGGCCTTGAAAGTATATGCAGAAAAGTATCCTGACCTGATGTTGGGCATAGGAACCATCTTTGAAGTGGAAGAAGCGCAAAAATTCCATTATGCGGGTGCTGATTTTATCATTTCACCGGCGATGTTGACGGATGTTGCCCGTTTTTGTCAAACCAGAGGCATTTTTTATGTGCCGGGCTGCGCTACCATCACAGAAGTTCATACCGGTAAAAAACTGGGGTCAAGTCTGATTAAAATTTTTCCGGGGAATGTGGTAGGCCCTGCCTTTGTAAAAGCAGTGCTTTCTGTGATTCCGGATATCAGATTGATGGCTACAGGTGGGGTAGAACCCAATGAAACCAATCTCAGGTCATGGTTTGATGCAGGAATACATTGTGTAGGAATGGGCTCCCAACTTTTTGATGTTAAAGCATTGGAAAAAGGTGATTTCCAAGGTCTGAAGACCAATATCGAGCAATCTTTGACCATCATTCAAAATCTGAAAAAATGATGCATCCCATGGGTTTAAGGTATTCCGTGAAAGCACTGTTAAAATGGATTTTTGGAATAGCGATGGTGCTGACTTTCAGTACCTGTAGTGGTCCCGGTGGCGTAAGAATCATCAAGATGGGCCATGGCTTAGGTGTCACTCATCCTGTTCATGAAGCCATGGTTTACATGGCCGACAGAATAGAAGAAAAATCCCAGGGCAGGATGATTGTTAAAGTTTATCCCAATCAGCAGTTGGGAACGGAAAGGGAATTGGTGGAATTGCTTCAAATTGGCAGCTTGGGTATGACCAAAGTGTCTTCTGCCACTTTGGAAAGTTTTGCTCCCCCCATGCAGGTCTTATCCATGCCCTACCTTTTCAGAGATGATGCCCATAGGGATAAGGTTTTGAAAGGCCCAATTGGTCAAAAATTGCTATTAGAAAGTCAGGATTTTTGGTTAAGGGGTTTATGTTATTACGATGCCGGAAAGAGGTCTTTTTATTCCAAAAATAAGCCCATTGAATCACCGGAAGATCTAAAAGGATTAAAAATCAGGGTGCTGGAAAGCAATATGGCTACCAATATGATCAAGAGTTTTGGAGGTTCGCCGACGCCGATTTCCTATGGAGAATTGTATACAGCATTGCAACAGGGAATAGTAGATGCCGCTGAAAATAATCCTCCCAGTTTATATACTTCCAGGCATTATGAGGTTTGTAAGTATTATTCAATCAATGAGCATACGGCACTTCCAGATGTGGTGATTATCAGTACCAAGGTTTGGAATAACCTCAGTCCAGAAGAACAGCAATGGATTCAAGAGGCAGCTGATGAATCTGCTGATTACCAATACAAACTTTGGGAAGCTTCGGTGGAATTGTCGTTACAGGAAATGGAAAAAGCAGGTGTAACTATCAGTTATCCTGACCCTACCCCTTTTCGGCAGGCGGTGGAGGTGATGTACGATAATTTTAAGACAACACAACCTGAATTATACGACATCATTGAGGAAATCAGAAAAACCGGGGAGTGATGTTAAACCTGATTTCAGTTGGGATTGCCTTAAGCAATGAAAAATGCTTAAGCCTAAATTGATTGCTAAAAAAATAGACACTAGGAATAAAACTATCATTTATGAAAGCAACCTTCAAATCAAATGTGGATAAGTTTGTGGCAGGAGTTCTCATTTCTTTGATGGGGATAATGGTGGTCAATGTGACCTGGCAAGTGGTTTCCCGCTACATCTTTCAAAACCCCAGTTCATTTACAGATGAATTGTCCAGGTTTATGCTGATTTGGTTGGGTATGTTAGGGGCTGCTTACGTGGCAGGCCAAGACCAGCATTTGGCCATTGATATTTTACCACAAAAACTTGTGGGAAAAAGCCGGGCAAAGCTCATGATTTTTATTTACAGCCTTGTTCTGCTTTTTGCTTTTTTGGTCATGGTCTTAGGAGGTAGTAACCTGGTCTACATCACTTACATTTTGGGACAAAAATCAGCTACCCTGCAGCTTCCTTTGGCCTATGTGTACAGCATTATTCCCATTAGCGGACTTCTTGTCGCCTACTATCAGATCTATCAATTGAACCAACAAAGTATTTTGCTTAAAGCCCAATAACCTATGGAATACATCAGTATACTTATTCTTGTTTTATCCTTTATCACCTTGATGGGAATTGGTGTTCCTGTGGCCTGGAGCTTGGGGATATCCAGTTTTTTGACCCTTTTGGTTTCTGTGGCAGCCATTCCTTCCGCTACTACCATTGCACAAAGGATGGGCACCGGTCTGGATAGTTTTGCCTTATTGGCCATCCCATTCTTTGTCCTTGCCGGTGAAATCATGAATAGGGGCGGTATTGCCAATAGGTTAATTGAAATGGCCAAGGCCATGACAGGGAAATTGCCCGGCGGATTACTATATGTCAATGTGATAGCCGCCATGTTGTTTGGTGCCATTGCAGGTTCTGCCGCAGCAGCAGTGTCTGCTATTGGTGGAATTTTGGGCAAAAGGATGGAGCAGGAAGGTTACCCAAAGGGATTGGGTGCTGCGGTCAACATCACCTCATCTACTACAGGTCTCATCATTCCCCCTTCCAACATCCTGATTGTGTATTCTTTGGCCTCAGGAGGGGTTTCTATTGCAGCCCTTTTTGTTGCAGGTTATTTACCCGGGATTTTTATTGGCTTGGTATTGATGTTAACTGCGGCCATTTTCATCAAAAAGCATAACCTGCCTGAAGGGGAAGTAAGCTCCTTTAAAGAATTGTTTGAAAAATCTGTGCGGGCTTTTCCGGCATTGCTGTTACTTTTCATTGTGATTGGTGGGATAGTCGCCGGGGTGTTTACCGCGACAGAAGCTTCCGCCATAGCAGTGGTATATACTTTGGCCTTATCCTTTTTCTACAAAGAATTAAAGGTTAAGGATTTGCCTGCCATTTTATTGAAATCATCTGAGACCACTGCGGTTGTTTTGCTTTTAGTGGCAACCTCTATGAGTATGTCATGGGTGATGTCGAGTGAAGATATTCCCCAATCCATCAGTGAAGCCCTGCTTTCCTTGAGTGACAATATTTTTGTCATTTTGATCATCATCAATTTAATGCTGCTCTTCGTAGGGATTTTTATGGATATGACCCCTGCAGTCCTGATCTTTACGCCGATTTTCTTGCCCGTGGTTACTGCTTTGGGGGTAGACCCGGTGCATTTTGGCATTATCATGATTTTGAACCTTTGTATAGGCCTTTGTACACCTCCAGTGGGTTCGGTGCTCTTCCTTGGGGTGCAGGTCGCGCAAATGAGCATTCAGAAGGCAGTCAAACCATTGATACCCTTCTTTATTGCCATGATTTTGGGATTGATTGTGGTGACGCTTTGGCCGGGCTTGACATTATGGCTGCCTAGGTTATTTGGTTTGTAATGAAAAAAAACAGGCTGTCTCCAAAAAGAGGACAGCCTGTTTTTTTTATCCATTAAAAATTATTTCTCCCCAATGAAGGGCAGACTTTCGGCAAGTGCAAGTAGAATGGTATTTTGAATATAGGTATCCAACTGTAAAAACTTGGCGGTTTCCATAGGAGAAATCACCTTATTGAATTGTTTATGGTACTTTTTGTGGAGGGCATTGATGGCAGCGTTGTTCCTGATGATGGATTTGGTAATGTCATTGGCATCTGCATCATTGAGATTATCGAATTTTTCAAGGTAATCATTGATGGTTTTTATTCTGTTCCGAATAAGCGCCCTTCTTTCATTTTCATAATTGTCATAGACTGTCCAAAATTGTGCATTCCTGTCATAACCCATATATTCCTCGATCAAGGCCCTTTTTTCCATGCCGAATGCACTTTGGATCAGGGTAATTTCATCATTAATGGATTGGGCCCAAAGAAAAGCGGGACTTAACAATAAGGCTGTAATAAGAATAAATCTGATTTTCATATAAGTATATTTTGGTTGGTTTTTAATTTTTAGATGTTAAATCAAGTTTTATACAAGATAAAAATAGTTTTTCTAATGAATTTTAAAATTCCAATTTAGATAGGTAACACGAAAGGTTAATCGGTGATTCTTTGCCAAATTTTAATGATTGTTTGCAATAATCAGGTCAAGGCAATTCATTCTAAGAATGAATTGCGCTGATCTTGGTTTAACTTTAAGGAAAGAAATTTCAGCGGTATGAAAAAAATATTTTTGTGGATCTTCCTATTTAGTATCATGATCCATGGAAAAGCTCAGGAAGCACATATAGATCCGGGTGCAGTAATCATTTTGGACAGAATGAGCGAAATCATTGGGGACCTGAATTCCTGTAGTTTTACAGTGCACACTTCCAATGAAAAGTTTGATCCCGAAAAAGGCTTTGTCAAAAGCTTCCACAAGCATGAAGTGTATATGGCCGGGCCAGATAAAATGCATGTGTTAAATGAGGGCTCAAATGGTAAGACGGGTTACTGGTACCATGGAGACCTATTGCTGTATTATGCGGTGAATACCAATCAATATGGATTTATTGAAACGCCGGATAATATTATCGAAACCATTGATTTTGTTTACCAAGAATACGATTTGGAATTTCCTGCAGCTGATTTCTTTTATCCGGGCTTTACAGACGATCTGCTTGAAACTCACGAGCGGGTGACTTATGAAGGTTTGGTGAATATCAATGGGGTAGAAGCCCATCACATTGTGGCCTATGGAAAGGAAACCAATGTACAGATCTGGGTCAGCAACGATACCTTTGCACTGCCCATACGTTATTTGATCCATGACCTTGCTACAGATAAACCTCTTCAGTTTGAGGGAGTTTTTTCCAATTGGGTATTGAATCCCATACTTCCCGATGCCATGTTTGACTTTGTGGTGCCTGAAAGTGCCAGTAGAGTCAGTATCCTTTCTAAATCATCCACTTACAGTAATATTTCCGACCAATGATGGCCTTCAAGTCTTTCCATAAAATATCCCTTTTGGGTTTCATTTTACTTTTCTTTTTTTTCAATCCCACTACCATGGAAGCCCAAAGGATGAATCATCCTTCTTCAGCCCGGTCTGCAGGGGCTTCAAGAGCTGCTTCACCTGGAGGAGGAGGGAATATGTCTAGACCTCCTTCAGGAGGAGCAGCTAGGCCCGCAACCCCTCCTTCGCGTCCGGCCACGGCACCTTCTTCAAGGCCTTCCAATACACCGAACAGACCAAGTACGGCTCCTGGCAGTAGACCCGCTAATCCAAGCATGAACAATCCCTCCCAAAGGGGAAATATCAATGGTGGAGCACAACGATCCCCTGATAGAAGGGTCAATACCCAAAATGCTACCCAAGACCGCTCCATCAATTCTGCAAGGGATCAAAGAAACAGGGGAGATATCAATAGGGGGAATCAAGCAAGCTCCGACAGAACAGGGAACAGGACAGCCAATAGAGGAGGAAATGACAGGGGAGGAGCAGATCGGGGAAATATTAGGGATGGCAATAGAAATCCAGGAGGCAATAATGTCGGTAGGCCTTCCCGGCCGGGAGGAAATAACATCAATATAGGCAATAATAACAATATCAATATCAATGCCCGACGCAACACCGTCGTCAGGGTGAACATGATGCATCCCATGATGATGAGGCCTCCTTTTATGTGGGGGGGCATGAGGGTTTTTGCTTTCCACTCCTTTTTCTGGTTTCCCTTTAGGCCCTTTTTCTGGGGCCCCATGTGGCATCCTTGGGGTTTTCATACGCCTATGCTTCCACCTCAGGCCCAGGTGGTCAATGTAGTCAATGAAACCAATATCACGAATGTGACAAACGTGACCAATGTAACCAATATCATCAATGAGTACCATTATGTAGATGGTGTTTTCTATCAGAAAGATGATGAAGGCTATGTGGTAGTTCCTGCCCCCATTGGTGCAGAGGTGAGCCGGATTCCTGACAACTTTGAAAGAGTGGAAGTTGGTGAAAATGAATACAATTTTTATTGGGGTGGAGCCTATTTTGAGGAGACAGCCAATGGTTTTAGGGTCGTACCTCCTGTGGCAGGTACCCTGGTTGAAAACCTCTCTGAAGGAGGTGAAGAAGTTAAAATTGGGGACAGGACCTTGATCCGTTTTGGAGAAACCTATTATCAGCCGGTTCAGGTCAATGGAAGAAACATGTATGAGGTTGTGTATATCGAGCTAGACGAAGAATAATATTTAGGGCGTGATGAAAAACGCCAATTGGAAAATAATTTCTTTAACATTTTGATGAATATCCTATTTAATAAGAGTTATGTTTTTAAGCAGGTGCAAACTTATTAAATGATATAATTTAATTTGCGTGCACTTGAAAATTTCAAAATTCGAAATTTTCAGGCTAGCCTCAGGCATACCATCTTCTTCATTGGGCTCATTCGAAGTATAAGCATACATC
>Ga0213835_100223_pt1 | contig 67757 bp, 49 predicted proteins | sample SWPATP01_FD_160576 | JGI IMG/M metagenome (GOLD analysis project Ga0213835, IMG submission 160576) | Coastal seawater microbial communities from Marineland, Florida, United States - SWPA TP0 #1 | ecosystem: Environmental > Aquatic > Marine > Coastal | place: USA: Florida | collected 2016-08-05 | reverse complement strand
AATCCGGCAGGCGCGTTACAACGAGATCACGCCGGAACCGCCGCCGCTACGCCGCCAGCTCATTGAAAAACATCAGACCGCCCACGCGGGGGAAGGCCAATTCCCACCCGTTGCTGTCGAACTTCCGTGGGCCGGCCGCGGTGCAGGGAGCGGGGGCGCGTGCGGTGCGGGGGCGAGATGCGCAGCAGGCGTGCCACCAGCCGGCACGGGGAGCGGTCAATGGGGTGCATGACGCCCACGGGCATCGCCGGGATCGCGACAGTGTCGAGCCGGCGCAGACAGCCCGGCTTGCCCGTCGGATCGCACAGGCGGCTGAAGACCATGGCCCGGAGTTTCCATTCGAGCGCCGTCGCCCAACGGGCTGGGACAGATGGCGCCCGATGGGCAGCTTCGAGCGAAAAGGGAGACGCCCCGGCGTCGGCTTCCCTGCGCGAGGACAGCAATGCCCGCGTCAATGCGGTGTCGATCCTGTTCTCCCGCAGAGTGCGTTGAGTGCAAAGGCATCGCCAAGGCTGCGGCCGGGCTCCCGGATGACGTCGGAGGCAGCATTGTCGGCCCGACCGACCGAGCCCGTGACTCGGCGGATCCAGCCGCTCCGGAGTGATCTGGTCGAGGTGCCCGAGTTCGGCCACGAAGCGGGTCCGCAGCTTGCCGGCGCCGTTTCGGATCGACCCGACCCGCTGCAGGTGCTGGCGGCCTCCGGTCCTGGTGATGCGCGTGTACGTTCCGCGGCGACATCGCTTGGCGCCGGCACCACCGCGCACCGGGCCAACCCCTTGAAGAGACGAAGCCTGAAGGCGGCAGGCCGCCAGGATCCGCACCCGACCCTTCGACGTCGGGAGGGGCGGGGTGTCAGTCGTCCGGTCCCTCGGCGCCCCTCGCCTCCAGCTCGGCGTTCAGCACCGCGCCCAGCAGCACGGCATAGGCGCTGATGTAGAACCACATGAGCAGCGCGATCACCGCCCCGAGCGAGCCGTAGACCGCGCCATAATCGCCAAAGCGCGACAGGAACTCGGCAAAGCCGACCGAGGCCGCCGCCCAGAGCCCCACCGCCAGCCACAGGCCGTGGCTGAGCCAGGGCGGCCGCGGCCGGCGGTTCGGCCCGAAGCGATAGACCAGCGCCACCGCCCCGGCCACCACCGCCAGCACCACGATCCAGTTCGCGATCCGCAGCGTCCAGAAGGCCCAGCCCCCCAGCGGAAAGAACGCCAGCACCACCGGCAGCACCACCACCGTCGCCAGCGCCAGGATCGCCACCCCCATCAGCGCCAGCGTCAGGGCGAGGGCCGCCAGCGTGTGGCCGACCCCGCCGCGATTGGGCACCCCATGCACCGAGTTCAGCCCCAGGATCAGTGCCCCGATCCCCAGCCGCGCCGACCACAGCGTCGCCGCGGTCGAGACCAGTGTGGTCAGACCCAGCGTGCTGTCATGCGCCGAGACCAGCCGGTCCACCTGCCCCTCAAGCAGCAGGAACGCCTCGTCGGGCAGGAATTCGCGCACCAGATCGAGCTGGATCTCGATCAGCACGGGGTCGGACATGAACCCCCAGAAGGCGATCAGCGCGGCAACGCCGGGAAAAACCGCCAGCAGCGCGAAAAATGCAATTCCCGCGGCAATCAGCCCGATATTGCGCTCTCCCACCGCATCCGCCGCCTGCGAAACGACGCGGACCTTGCGGCGCAGGAATGCCGCGCGGCTCTCGCCTGTTTCGGAGCCGGCCATGTCCCTCCTCCCGATGACCCTGCCCATGCCGGGCGCCGTCGCGGGCCGCCCGAAAAACCCTCCGCAGCGCGCCCGCGATCCGCCCCCGGAAACGGATCAGATGGCGAGATCCTCCAGCGTGCGGCCCTGCTCCAGCTCGGCGACCACCCAGTTGGGACGGCGCCCGCGTCCGGACCAGGTCAGACCGGGGTTTTCCGGATGGCGATACCGCGCCGGCGACACCGGCTTGGCGCCGCGACGCCGCCCGGCCGGCGCCAACTCGGCGAGATTGAAGCCGAGTTCGCGCGCCTTCGCCTCGAGCACCGCACGCGCCTTTTCCTTCTCGCGATCGCGGAAACTGTCGATGGCCTGCGCAACCTCCTTCTGGAGCTGTTTCAGCTCGGGCAGCGACAGTGTATCCAAATCGGCCACGCTCATTCCTCTGGCCCCCTATGTGCCATTTCTGCATCCTCCGCACAGTATGGGGAATGCCGGGGAAATTGCAAGGTTGTCCAGACATGCAATGCGCGCATTTCTCGCATGCACTGCGCGCAACGGCGGATTGCAGCCTATGCCACCGGAGTCACACAGTCACAGATCCGCAGCCGCACCTTGTCGCCGATCCCGATGGGGGCCGTGCTGCCCTGCCCGGGGCCGGAAATGACCAGCATGCAGCGCTCGCCCTCCTGCACCCAGTAAAGCTGATCGTGGCCGCGAAACTCGCGGCCCACCACGGCTGCCGGCCCGCTCGGATCGGGCTCGATCATGATCTGCTCGGGCCGGACCGCGAGCTGCACCACCCCGTTCGCGGCACGGCTCAGCGGCAGCCGGCCAAAGGCCGTCTCGGCGGCCATCCCGTCGGCCCGGCCGGGCAGGATGTTCGACCGCCCGATGAAGGAGGCGACAAAGCTGGTGGCCGGCGTGCGATAGATCTCGTCGGGCGCGCCGATCTGCACCACCCGGCCCCTTTCCATCACCGCCACCCGGTCCGCGAGCGCCAGCGCCTCTTCCTGATCGTGGGTCACCAGCACCCCGGCCGAGCCGGTCCGCTTCAGGAGCCGCCGCACCTCCTGCCGCGTCTCCACCCGCATCGCCGCGTCGAGGTTGGAAAACGGCTCGTCCATCAGCACCAGCGGCGGCGAGACCGCCAGCGTGCGCGCCAGCGCCACGCGCTGCTGCTGCCCGCCCGAGAGCTGGTGCGGCTTGCGCCCGGCCAGCCCCTCCAGCCCCACCAGGACCAGCATCTCGGCGGCACGCGCATCGGCCTCGGCCCGGGCCATGCCGCGCAGCCCGAACTTCACGTTGTCCAGCACGCTCAGATGCGGAAAGAGGGCATAGTCCTGAAACACGAAGCCGATGCCGCGCTTCTCGGTGGGCAGGCCGGTGATGTCGCGGCCCCTGAGCCGGATCGTCCCGGTGTCCGGCGTCTCCAGCCCGCCGATCATCCTGAGCGTCGTGGTCTTGCCGCAGCCCGAGGGCCCCAGCAGCGCCATCAGCTCGCCCTCGCCAAGCGAAAACGAGACGCGCTCCACCGCCGCAGCCTCGCCATGGGCGAAATGCTTGCTCAGCCCCTCGACCTCCAGCAGCACCTTGGCCGGCTTCTGGCGAAAGCCCAGCGGCGAGGCCTCGGCCGGCATCCGGAAGCTCAGCGATTTCGGCAGATGCTGCATGCCCGTCCCCCCTCAGCCCCCGCCCTTGCGGTCATGCCGCAGGACGACGCCGACGAAAAGCCCCGAAAAGAGGATGATGGCGGCGGCATAGGGCGCGGCCTCCATCAGCATCCCTTCCGAGGTGCGCGAGAACATGGTGATCGCGAGCGGCCGGAACCCGGTGGGCGCCAGCAGGAAGGCGATGGGCAGCTCCTTCATCGCGATCACGAACACGAGCACGAAGCCCGACACCACCCCGGGCCGGATCGCGGGCAGCGTCACCCGCCAGAAGGTCGCCAGCGGCCCATGCCCCAGCGTGCGCGCCGCATCCTCCATCGACGGGCGCAGCTGATAGAGCGCCGAGCGGATCGGCCCCAGCGCCAGCGCGAGGAAGGCCAGCGCATAGACCGTCACCAGAAGCAGATGCGACTGATAGAGCCAGCGCGGCCCCTGCAGCGAGAAGAACACGAAGGCCAGCGCAAAGGCCAGCGCCGGAATGGCGTAGCCGACAAAGGCCAGCCGGTTGATCAGCGTGGACAAGGGCGAGGGGTAGCGCACCGCCAGTACCGCCACCGGCAGCGCCATCATGACCGCCAGCACCGCCGCCGGCACCGCCGCCGACAGCGACTGCGCAAAGCTGGTCACCAGCGCCGGCAGCACCTGCCCCACCGGCGCCAGCACCATCCAGAAGGTCAGCACCGCCACCGGCAGGCCCAGCGAGGCGCCCACCACCACCGCCGCAAAGCCCCAGCCCAGCGCGCGCCCCACCGGCCCCAGCCGCACCCGCCGCGGCCCCGCCCCGGCGCCCGAGCCGGTGCGGGCATAGCGCACGCCCTCGCGCAGCCGGCTCTCCCACCACACCACGGTCAGGGCGATGGCGATCAGGATCAGCGCCAGCCAGGCGGCATAGAGCCGGTCGAAGGCGACCGAATATTGCAGGTAGATCACATAGGAGAAGACCTCGTAGCGCATCAGCGCCACGGCCCCGAAATCGCCGATGGTATAGAGCCCCACCACCAGCCAGCCCGCCATCATCGCCGGCATCAGATGCGGCAGCGTCACCCGGCGGAACACCTCGGCCGGCCCGCAGCCCAGCGCACGCGCGCTCTCCTCGAGGCTCTGGTCGAGGCCGGCAAAGGCCGCGCGCAGGTTCAGATAGAGATAGGGAAAGCAATAGAGCGACAGCGCCAGCGTCGCCCCCCACCAGCCCTGCGGCCGCGGCAGGGTGACGCCGAAGAGCTGGTTCATGAAGCCCGAATAGCCCGACAGCCCGATCAGCGCATAGGCCATCACATAGCCCGGCACGGCGAGCGGCAGCACGGCGAGGAAATTGACCACCCGCCGCCCCGGCAGGTCGGTGCGGCTGACCAGCCAGGCCAACGGCAGCGCGATCACCGTGGACAGCGCCAGCACACCGGCCGTCAGCGCGGCGGTGTTGAGCAGAAGCTGCCCGGTCCGCGGCCGCGTCAGCAGCCGCCACACCGTCTCGAAATCCGCCTGAAACGCCCGCAGCAACAGGTAGTAGAGCGGCAGCAGCATCAGCACGCCCACCGCAAGCCCCAGCGCCGACAGGACGATCCGGGTCGCCGGCAGGCGGCGGCCCGAGAGGCGCAGGGGGGCGGCGGGCGCAGCCATCAGAGCAGGCCGGCCTCGCGCACGAGCTCCAGCGTGCCCTCCAGATCGCCGATGGTGTTGAGGTCCACCTCCGGCGCCATCCGCACCACATCCTCGAGGCTGATGTCGTCCACCCGCGTCGGGATCACCCGGCCGGTCACGGGAAACTCGGCCACCTCGCCGCTGAAGAACTGCTGCGCCGCATCCGACAGCAGGAAGTCGATGAAGGCCACCGCTTCCTCGCTGTGATCGGACGCCGCAAGCACGCCCATGCCGGCGACCAGCAGCAGGTTGCCGATATCGCCCTCGGTGGGGAACAGCATCTGGTTGACGGGGAAATCGGCCGCAGCCCGCTTGAACCGCACGAGGTAATAGTTGTTGGTCACCGCCAGATCGGCCTCGCCGTCGCCGATGGCCTGGATGGCCGCGGTGTTGTTGCGCACCATGACCGGCTCGTTGGCGGCAATCCCCTGCAGCCACTCCAGCGCGGCCGCGTCGCCCTCCACGACCCGCAGCGCGGTGACATGGGCCAGGAACGACCCGTTGGTCGGCGCCAGCGCGATGCGGCCGCGGTATTTCGGGTCCACCAGATCGGCCATGGTGGCAGGCCTCTCGTCCTCGCCCAGCCGCTCGGTGGAATAGGCCAGCACCCGGCCCCGGCCCGAGGTGGCGATCCAGCGCCCCTCATTGTCTCGATACGCCGCCGGCACCTTGTCCAGCGTCTCCTGCGGCAGCGGCTGGAACAGGTCGGCCACGGCGCCCAGCGCCGCGGCATCCTGCGCCCAGAACAGATCGGCCGGGGTGCGGTCGCCCTCCTCCTGGAGCAGGATGGCCAGTTCGGCCGTGCCGGCATAGCGGACATTCACCCGGATGCCCGTCTCGGCGGTGAAGGCAGCGATGATCGGCGCCACCAGCGGCTCGCCCCGGCCGGAATAGAGGGTGATCTGCTGCGCGCTCAGCGGCGTCGCCGCCATCGCCGCCAGCGCCAGCACGGTGGCTTTCAGTGTCTTCATCGGATCTTCTCCCATGTCTGCTTCGATCGCTCGATCAAGGCAGGAACAGGGTCACGGTAACGCGCCCGCCCCCGAGGGGCCGCGGCGCCTGCCTCCCGCGGGGCACGCCCCGCTCAATTCCCACACGCGGACTCGGGTATGTAATCCGACAAGAACAGTCAAGAACCATTCCGCCGCACCTCCCCCGCCACCCGTCACCCCGTCATCAGCCGCGGCAACCACAGCACCAGCGCCGGAAAGGCCAGCAGCAGCCCCACCCGCACCAGCTCGGCCAGAAAGAACGGCGCCACCCCCAGAAAGGTCCGCGCCATCGGCACATCCCGCGCCATCGCCGAGATGATCACCACATTCATCCCCACCGGCGGCGTGATCAGCCCCAGCTCCACCACGATCAGCGCGAGGATCCCGAACCAGATCTTCAGCTCGTCGGTGGACATCCCGAAGCCCGAGCCCTCCGCCCCCTGCCACGGCCCCCCGTTCAGCGCCACCAGCACCGGCCAGAAGAACGGGATGACGAGCAGGATCATCGACAGGCTGTCCATGAGACAGCCCAGCAGGATCAGCACCACCAGCATCAGCAGCAGCACGGCAAAGGGCTCCAGCCCCACCGCCAGCACCCACTCCGCGGCCATCTGCGGCAGCCGCACCCGGGCGAGGAAGATCTTCATCAGCTCCGCCCCCAGCAGGATCAGAAAGATCATGCCGGTGATCGTCGCCGTCTCCATCAGCGAGGCCCGCAGGTCGCCGCGCTTCAGCCGCCCCGTGGCCAGCGCATAAAGGCCCACCGCCGCCACCCCCACGGCGGCCGCCGGCGTCGGCGCATAGAGCCCGGCATAGATGCCCCCCAGCACCAGCCCGAACACCGCCACCACCGGGATCGCCCCCAGGCTCGCGGCCCGCAGCTCGCCCGGGCCCGGCGCCGCCCCGGGCGGCCCCGCCTCGGGCCGCACCGACACATGGACGGCGATGGTCAGCAGGAACCCCACGACCGCCAGCGCCGCCGGCAGCAGCGCGGCGGCGAACATCGTCACGATGTTGGCCTCCACCAGAACCGCATAGAGGATCAGCACCACCGACGGCGGAATGAGGATGCCCAGCACCCCCCCCGCCGCCAGCGTCCCGGTCGCGAGCTCGCCCGAATAGCGATGCCGCCGCAGCTCGGGCAGCGCCACGCGCCCCATGGTCGAGGCCGTCGCCAGCGACGAGCCCGACACCGCCCCGAACCCCGCACAGGCCGCGATCGCCGCCATCGCCGTGCCGCCGCGCAGCCGCCCGAACCAGGCGCTGGTCGCCCGGAACAGCGCCGCCGAAAACCCCGCCCGCGTCGCCAGCGCCCCCATCAGAACGAACATCGGGATCACCGACAGGTCATAGACCCCGAATTGCCCATACCCAAGCGTCTTGAGCTGGTTGAGCATCACCTGCCCGCCGCGCGGCAGCGCCAGCGCGGTACCGATCCCGCCCACCAGGATCATCGCATGGGCGACCGGCATCCTGAGCGCGATCAGCCCCACCAGGGCCGCCAGCCCCCCCAGCCCCAACAGCAGCGGATCCATCACCCCCGCGCCTCCCCGCCCGCGACCGCCCCGGACGCAGCTCTCCCCTTCATCTTTCCGAAAATATCCTCGGGGGGAGTCTCCCGAAGGGAGACGGGGGGCAGACGGCCCCCCTGCGACGCGAGGCCCGGGCGCCCGGCTCGCCTCATGCCCCGCCCGCCAGCACCCGCCGCAGACCCGCCACCGCCTCGGCCAGCGTCACCACCCCCGCCAGAACCCACAGCGCCAGCGACACGAGGATCGGCACATAGGCCCACCAGATCGGCACCGCCAGGATCACCGTGAACGACGGAAACGCCCGCTGGTCGGCATAGCCCAGCCCCATGCGCCACAGCATCAGCGCCGCAAAGCCCAGCGCCACAACGGCGGCCATGAGGCGCAGCGCCGCCAGCGTCGCCGGCCGCGCCCGCGCGGTGAAGATGTCGGCCGCCACATTCGCCCCCGCGATCTGGCACCAGGGCAGAAAGGCGAAGCCCGCCACCGCCACGCCCATCTCGGTCAGCTCCACCGCCCCGGTGAACCGCCAGCCGGTCAGCGGCCGCGCCACCGCCGAGACGATCTCGACGAGGTTCACCCCCACCACCGCCAGGATCACCCCGCCGCCGGCCAGCGCCCAGAGACCCACCAGCCGCTCGACCGCACGCGCGAGCCCGCGCCGCCCGGCCGCCCGCGCCGGGGTCGTCACCGCGCGGCGCCGTGCTCGGCCACCAGCGCCCGCGCCCGGGCCACCAGCGCGGCGCCGTCGATGCCCTGGCCCTCGGCCTCGGCCACCCAGCGGTCCACCACCGGCTCCAGCGCGGCGCGAAAGACCGCCGTCTCCTCGGGCGTCCACACGAGATGCGTGTTGCCGGCCGCCAGCGCGACGGCCAGCCCGCCGGCCTCGGTGCCGTTCCACAGCTCGCCCACCTCGGCCAGCCACTCGCGGCCCGACGCAGCGCGGAACGCCGCGCGGATGTCCTCGGGCAGAGCGTCCCAGCGCGCCTGGTTCATCGACACCTGAAACACCAGCGTCCCGATGCGATAGCCGTCGGCCCCCTCGACCTGCCAGCGCGTCTGGTCCTGAAGCTGCAAGGCCGGGATGATCTCGAACGGGATCAGCGCGCCGGCCACGGTGCCGCGCTGCAACGCCACCGGCAGCTCCGGCACCGGCATCGCCACCGGCACCGCGCCCAGCGCCTCGATCGACCAGGCCCCGGTGCGCGACGGCGTGCGCAGGCGCACCCCCTCCAGATCGGCGGGGCTGCGCACCGCGCGGTCGCGCAGCTGCAACGCCTGCCCGCCATGGGTGTGCAGGAACATCACCTCGACGCCGCGGTAATCCGCCGCCAGATGTTCGTCGAACATCTCGGCCATGGCGAGGTTCGCGGCCCGGGCGTCATTCTCGAAGACATTGGGCAGCTCGAAGACCTCGGTGCGGGGGAACAACCCCGGCGTATAGCCGTTCGCCGTCCACACCAGATCGACCACCCCGTCGCGGGCCTGCGCGATCAGCTCGGCCGGCCGGCCCCCCAGCGTCATCGCCGGAAAGATCTCGATGGCCACACGCCCGCCCGAGGCCTCGGCCACCCGCTCGGCCCAGGGCACCAGCATCTGCGCATGCGCCTCGGCCTGCGGGCCGAGGAAATGATGCAGGGTGAAGGTGAAGTCCTGCGCCGCCGCCCCCCCCGCCGAAGCGAGCGCCAGGGCCAACGCCCCGGCCGCAACCCGTCCCGTGCCCATCTCGCCTCCTCCCGCTGGCGCGCCCTCGCCTGTTGGTCGCACGTCAGGCCGGCGCCGCGCAACCGTCCCGTCCTGCGTCATGGCACCGCCGCCCGCCGTCCGCGCCCCCAGTTCCAGGCGAGGATGGCCACCAGGAGCGCCGCCCCCGCCGCCTCCACCACCCCGTCGGGCCAGAAGATCGCCACCGTCGCCGGGATCACCAAGAGCCGCGACAGCGGGTCCATGGGCGCGAAGAGATACCCCTCGATGGCCGCGGCAAAGGCCGCCAGCGCGATCACCGCGATCACCCCGGTCCAGAGCAGCACGGGCAGCGGGCCGCCGAGGATGATCTCCTCGTTGAACACCATGAACAGCGGGATGAGGTACAGCCCCTTGGCGTATTTCCACGCCTGGATCGAGGTCGCCATCGGCTTCGCCCCCGCCACCGCCGCCCCGGCAAAGCCCGCCAGCGCCACCGGCGGCGTGACGTTCGAATCCTGCGAGTACCAGAACACCACCAGATGCGCGATCAGGAGCGGAATGCCGAACTCGGACTGCAAGGCCGGCCCCACCAGCACGATCAGCACGATATAGGCCGCCGTCACCGGCAGCCCCAGCCCGAGGACCAGCGAGGCGATCAGCACCAGAAACAGCGCCACCACGATGTTGCCGCCCGACAGCGACACCATCATGGACGAGAACTTCAGCCCCAGCCCGGTCAGCCCCACCACGCCCACGATGATGCCCGCCACCGCACAGGCCACCGACACCGCCACGGCATTGCGCGCCCCGAGCGCCAGCGCCTTGCCGATCAGCGCCACGCCCGCCCAGGCCGCGATCCCCAGCCGCTCGAGCGTCAGCGGGTTGCCGCGCGCAGGCTCGATCACCGCCAGCACCACCAGCGACCGCAGCCCCGCCACCGCCACCACCGACACGATGGCCCAGAAGCCCACGCGCATGGGCGAATAGCCCTGCACCAGCAGCCACAAGAGCACCCCCAGCGGCACGAGGAACTGCCATCCCGCCGCCATCACGTCGCGCACCCGCGGCAGCTCGGCGCGCTCCATCCCCTTCAGCCCGGCCTTCATCGCGGCGATGTGGACGAAGAGATAGACGGTGCCGAGATAGAGGATGGCCGGAAAGATCGAGACCATCACGATCTCGATATACGGCACCCGGGTGTATTCCGCGATCAGGAAGGCGCCCGCCCCCATCAGCGGCGGCGTGATCTGCCCGCCGGTCGAGGCCGCGGCCTCGATCCCGCCGGCCTGCGCGGGCCGGTAGCCGAGGCGCTTCATCAGCGGGATGGTGAAGGCGCCGGTGGTGACCACATTGGCGATGGCCGAGCCCGAGATCGAGCCCATCCCGGCCGAGGCCAGCACCGCGGCCTTGGCCGGGCCCCCGGGTTTCCGCCCCGTCGCGGCAAAGGCGAGGTCGATGAAGAACTTGCCCGCCCCCGTGACCTCCAGAAACGCGCCGAACAGCACGAACATGAAGACGAAGGTGGCGGCCACCCCCAGCGGCAGCCCGAAGATCCCCTCCTGCCCCAGATAGAGCTGCCCCACCACGCGCAGCTCGGAATAGCCGCGGTGCGACAGGATCCCCGGCATCCACTCGCCCAGCCCCGGCAGCAACCCGCGCGAGCCGGCAAAGGCATAGGCGATGAAGACCGCGGCGATGATGGTCATGCCGAGGCCCACGGCCCTCCGGCTGGCCTCCAGCAGCACGAGGATGGCGACGGTGCCCATGACCAGATCGGTGCGGTTCCACCGGCCGGTGCGGGCGATGATCTCGTCGAGGTTCCACGACAGGTAGAACCCCGCCATGAAGGCAGCCGCGAGGCAGATGGCGTCGATCCCCCGCCCGATCAGGTCCGAGGCCACCCGCGCCCCGCGACGCCGCAGCACCACCCCCACCACCCCCAGCGCCACCAGCCCCGCCGCGATGTGCAGCAGCCGGCCATCCAGCGCCGCCGCCATCTGCGGCGTGTTCGTCGCCGCAAGCCAGGCCAGCGCGGCCGAGACCGCCAGAAAGCCGAGATCGCCGGCCCAGCCCAGCCCGTCGCGCCGGCCGAAGACGGGAAACACCAGAAACGCCAGCACCAGCACGAAGCCGAGGTGGATCGAGCGCTGATAGAACAGGCCAAAGGTCTGGATGCCGGCCGAATAGAGCTGAAACAGCGACAGCGCGATGCCCACGGCGGTGATGGCCGCGAGGATTGGCCAGCGCATCGCCTGCCCGGCGGGGTTCAGGCTCTCGGGCAGGGTGGCGGGGCCCGGAGCCTCGGCGGGCTGGGGGGCCTCGGCGGGCTGGGGGGCCTCGGCGGGCTGGGGGGCCTCGGCGGGCTGGGCCACCGGCGCGGGGCTGCGGTCGGAGCTGGCCATGGGCGTGCCTCCCTTGGTGGAAATGACCGGTGTCCCGGGTCGCCCGGGGCCGCCGGATGCCCCGGGGGCCGCCGCCGTCAGGGCAGCCCGGCGGCCCGCAGCGTAACGCGTTGCCCGGCCGCCAGCGCCGTCAGATCGAGCGTGCGGCCCGCCGCCTCGATCCGGTGGCCGACCGCCGCCCCCCCGACCCGGAGCGCAAGCGTCCCGCCCGGCACGGGCGCGTCGATGCCCTCGATCCGATAGCCGCCGCCCTCGGCCGCCTGCTGCACGCCGCGCCCGGGCAGATGCCCGAGCCCGGCCGCGAAATCATGCTGATAGCTGCTCTCGAGCACGAGCCCTGCGGCCTCGGCCCGGAAACAGTCGGCCACCGGCCCGCCGGTGACCGAATGGTTCCAGTGCAGGCAGAAGCCCCGCTCCGCCCCCAGGGGCAGCGAGGCCAGCACCGTGCCGTCCGTCGCCACCACCTCCAGCACCGGCGCCGCCATGGCCGCAGCCCAGAGCGGCGCGGCGAGCAGGGCGCCCGCCAGCGGCGCGCGCCCTGCCCGGCCGGTCACGGCCGCAGGCTGTCGGGGATCTCGAGGCCGATCTCCTCGAGATAGCGGATCGAGCCGGGGTGCAGCGGGATCGGCGAGGCCGCCACGGTGAACTCCGGCACGGTGTCGTTGGCCGCCGGGTGGATCGCGATCAGCTCCTCGACATTCTCGAAGATCGCGCGGGTGATCTGATAGACGAGGTCCTCGTCCATCTCGGCATGCACCACAACCATGTTGGGGGTCGAGATGCTCGGCACCGGGTCGGTCATGCCCTCATAGGTCCCCGCGCGCAGGGTGTAGGGGGCGAAGGTCGGCTCGGCGGCGATGGAGTTCTCGATCTCCTCGTCGGTGAGCGCGATCACCCGGATGGCACGGGTCGCGGCGAGGTTCATGATCGACGAGGTGGGGGGGCCCACGCTCCAGAACCCGGCGACGATGGTGCCGTCGCGCAGCGCGTCGGCGGTCTCGTTGAAGTTCAGCCGCTGCGGGTCGAAGTCGTCATAGGTGATGCCGTTGGCGGCGAGGATGGTCTGGGCGCTGACCTCGGTGCCCGAGCCCGGGGCGCCGACCGACACGCGCTGTCCGCGCAGGTCCTGAAGCCCGGTGATGCCGCTGTCGGCCAGCGTCACGATCTGCACCGCGTTGGGATAGATCGCGATCATGGTGCGCAGCTCTTCCACCGGCGCGCCCTCGAACGGGCCGGTGCCGTTGAAGGCCGCGTAGATGGTGTCCGACAGCGCCAGCGCCATGTCGGATTCGAAGGTGGCGATGAGGTTGACGTTCTCGACCGAGGCGCCGGTGACCTCGGCCGAGGCGGTGAAGCCCTCGACATGGCGGTTGATGACCTCGGCCATGCCGCCGCCATAGGGGAAGTAGACGCCCCCGGTGCCGCCGGTGGCGATGGACAGTTCGGTGGCCTGCACGGCCGGTGCGAAGGTGACGGCGCCAAGCGCCAGCGCCGCGGCCGCGGCGCAGGAAATGCGGTTCATGGTCTTCTCTCCCTGTAGCGGACCTGGGCGCAGGCGCCCGGCCCCTGCCCACCTGACTGGCCAAGCGGACCCCGGGTGTCAACCGTTTTCCCTGCCGCCGGGGGGGAGAGGCGGGAGCTCGGGCAGTGTCGGCTGGGGCTCGGCTGCGGGAGCGTGGCACCCGGTCCGGGCCGCAGAGGGGGGCCGTCTGCCCCCCGCCTCCTGCGGAGGCTCCCCCCGAGGATATTTGAGGAAAGATGAAAGGGAGGGGCGCGTGCCGGGGGTCAGCCGGCCAGCAGGCGCCGCATGGCGGCGACATCGGCTTGCACGATGCCATGCCCGACGCCGGGGTGGAGCCGCATCTCCACCTTCGCGCCGAGGCGGGTGAAGGTCTCGGCCGAGGCCTGCACGCGGGCGGCCGGGATATGCGGGTCCTGCGCGTGACAGCCCAGCCAGACCGGCACGCCGTCGAGCCGCCCGGCCTGATCCATCGCCTTGGGGGTGTGGCCGTAGAGCGCCGGGTCCGGCCTGCCCGGCGCATCGGCGGTGCCCACGAGCCCGCCGGAGAGGCCCAGCACCGCCGTCAGCGGCCCACCCCGCCGCGCCGCCCATTCCAGCGCAAGGCAGGCGCCCTGGCTGAAGCCCGCCACCGCGATGCGCTCGCGCGCCAGCCCCTCGGCCTGAAGCGTGGCGACGGCATTGTCCACCGCCGCCAGCGCGTTCTCGAGCCCGGGCGCCAGCTGGGACATCGGCGCGAGGAAGCTGACCGGCCACCAGCTGTTGCCCGCGGCCTCCGGCGCGACCGCCGTGACGTCGTCGCGCTGGAGCACCCGTGCGAGGCCGAGGATGTCGGCCGCGCTGCCGCCCCGCCCGTGCAGGAGCACGAGGCCGAGGCCCGCGCGCTCCGCCGGGACGCCGGCGCGCAGGATCTGCGCCGGATGCACCCCCCCGCTCATGCCGGCTCCGTCAAGGGTGGCAGATGCGCCTCGATCCGGGCACGCATCGGCTCGTACTGCGGCGGCAGCATCAGCGTCCTGCCCAGCGCCTCGGGTGCCTCGTCCACGGCGAAGCCAGGCGGGTCGGTGGCGATCTCGAACAGGGTGCCACCGGGCTCCCGGAAGTAGATCGCGTTGAAGTACTGGCGGTCCACCCGCGGCGTCACCCGCTGCCCGGCGGCCATCAGCGCCTCGCGCAACGCGTCCTGGTGGGCGTCGTCCTGCGCCCGGAAGGCGATATGGTGGATGGTGCCGGCGCCCTGCCGCCCCGGCGCCGCCGGGCGGTGCAGGATGTCGATCACACGCCCCGGCGCCTCGCCCTCCGCCTCCAGCCGCAGCCGCCGGCCGCCGCCCGCATCGGCCTCCTCGCCCCGCGGGGCGTAGCCCAGGAGGTCGGTGAGGACGCGCATCGTCGGCTCGGGGTCATCGACCCACAGCGTCACCGAGTGAAAGCCGGTCAGCGCATCGCCGCGGCCCGCGCCCTCGACCAGCTCCAGCCGCTGGCCATGCGGGTCGGTCAGCGTCAGCACCCGTGCGCCGAAGCGCTCGGACACCTGCGCCGGGCCCGCGCCCATCCGCGCCACCCAGCCGTCGAAGGCACCCCTGGGCACGCCATAGGCCCAGGCCAGCGCCTGCCCGGGGCCCTCGCGCCCCGGTGCGGCCCCGACGAAGGGAAAGAAGGTCAGGATGGTGCCCGGGCTGCCCGCCGCGTCACCGTAATAGAGATGCCAGGTGCCGGGGTCGTCGAAGTTCACCGTCTTCTTCACCAGCCGCTGGCCGAGCCGCTCGGTGTAATAGCGCACATTCGCCGCCGGCTGGCCGGAGATGGCCGTCACATGGTGCAGCCCGGCGGTGGGGGTGGGATTGGACATGGTCTCCTCCTGTCTGTCGGAGCGACCGGGCGCAGCACGCCTCGGACCGTTGCCGCAGCAGATGGCGTTGTCGAGAGCCGCGGAACAGCGGAGAAACCGCAGGCGCATTGTGCACGAGAGCACAGTGGCCGCCGGCCTTTCCGGGCCAGTCTGCAGACCAGCCCGGCCGACGGGCCGTCCGAAAGCGGCACCCCCTGCGACCCGAGCGGCCCGCACCGTCCGCCCGGGCCGCCTGTGAGCCCCCCGCCGTCCGGCACCGGGCGCGGCGCGCGCGGGTGGGTGGGTGGGGCGGGCGCCGGGCCCGGTGCCGGACGGCGGGGGGCTCACAGGCCGCGGGTGAACACCAGCCCCATGCTGTCGCGCAGCGTGATCGGCCCGCCCAGGTAATCCGGCCCGATGTTGGGCGTGCGCAGCGCCAGCTCCCAGCCGAAGCCCTCCAGCCCCGGGATCCGCAGCGTCAGCGGGTCGATCTCGTCGGTCTCGCCCCCCTCCATGTGGGTGATGCAATAGACCTGCCCGCCGCCCAGCGCCTCGGGCCGGTTGCGCAGGCTGACGAACACCGTCCGCCCGCCGATCGGCTGGAGATAGTCGAAATGATCCACCGGCGAGTAGGTGTCCCGCAGCCAGGGATGCGCCCGGCGGAACTCGCGCACCGCCCGCATGAAGCCGACATGCCCCGGATCGAGCTGCGACAGCGCCTGGCTGACGTTGCAGTAATCATGCATGTCGTCCATCCAGGCGCGCGCGATGTCCTTCAGCACCCGGGGGCTGAAGCGCTCGGGCCCCGCCAGCGCGGGCTCCACCGCGTTCAGGAGCCGCGCGATCTCATCGAGGTCGTAGTCGGTGACCTCCACCAGCGCCGGCAGGAACTCGAGAAACCGCGCGAGCTCGGCCCGGGTCTCGAACCCCATCTCCTTGAGACGGCGAAAGAAGTTGGGCCGCGAATAGCTGTATTCGTCGACCTGCCATTTCAGCGAGATCGCCTCTTCGGCCACCACCTTCACGCCGTACCTGTCGTCCTGGTTGCGGATGAAGCCCCAGTTGGCCCGCGCCGTGGCGTTCAGGAAATCCATCGGCACGCCGGGAAAGGCGACATAGGTCAGCATCGAGACCGCCGGGTTGTCATAGGCCTTTTCCAGGATCTCCATCTGGGTCTCGCCCAGCCGCGTGTTGATGTTCAGCTTGGGGTTGACCTGCGTGCCCCGGCGCAGCGTGTCATGGTTCGCCGTGCCCGAGATCCAGTGCGAGCCGACCGCCAGCATCTCCTTGATCCGCCAGAACTTGGACAGCCAGAAGCCATAGAGGAACGGCGTGTTGTGGGCAAAGGTCAGCGGTCCCCACTGGAACACGTCGTCGTCATGCTGGGCCTCGATCACGGCGCGGTAATCGGACGCCAGCTCCCAGTCCTCCTGCGGCCAGGGGCGGCCGTCCTCGAAGATGAACCAGGGGCGATAGCGGGTGCCGGCGACCTCCTGCTCGACGTCCGCCATCAGTTGCAGATAGTCGTCGTCGTGGATCATCTGCTCCAGCGCGGGGTCCCAATAGCGGAAATCCTGCGCGCCATCGACCCGAACCCCGTCGGCGCCGAAATCGACCTTGCGGCGCTGCATCTCCAGCAGGATCGCGCGCACCCGCGGATTGCGATAGTCGAGGTTCTGGCCGTACATGTTCGGCCCGGCGAAGAAATGCGGGTTCAGCGCCCTGAGCCCCTGATTGTCGGCATGCCCGAACACCACGTCGAGGATCAGCCGGATCGGCCCGGTGGAGAAATTGTGCAAGCTGGCGGCGAGGTCCACCAGCTCGTCCGGCCGCCCGGTCTCCAGGAGCGCGGGGTTGACCGCCGCCATGCCCGCGATCACCACGTCATAGCCCCAGTTGGTCGTGTCGGGGTGCAGAAGCTCCACCGTCACCTCATCGGGGCCCTGGTTCGACTCGGTCCAGAAGTCGGGGCCGAGTTCGTAGACGGTCGTCGGCTCCACCGGCAACAGCTGCACCGCGTCATAGCCAAGCAGCAGCTCGTCGCCCGGTTCGGGGGGCAGGCCGCGCTTCAGCCGCTCGGACAGCCGGTCGAACTCACGCGCGAGGCTCGCGAGCGTGCCGCCGGCGGTGGCCGTGGGGACGTGGATCTGGAGGATGTTGGGCACGGGGCCGAACTTGTGCGGGGTCTCGGCGCGGAAGCCCTCCCACCAGGCGCGGTCGGCGCGGTTGGCCTGCATCTCGGCCAGGTCGTAGACCTCGGCCGGCGCCATCGGCCCGAAGGGCAGCGACGACGCCATCGGGTCGAGGATGCGGTGCCAGCCGCCGTCGCGGTCGCGCCAGGCCATGGCATAGAAATGCCCCAGCTCCTCGCGCGTACCGGCGCGCACGCCGTCGACAGCGGCGACGCAGACATCCTCCACCCGCTCCATCGGGATGTAGCTGCGCCGGAACCGCACGCGCTGGCGCGCCCGGGTCAGGGCCACCGGCTCCATCGGGTCGAGCAGTTCCAGAAAGATGTCGCCGGCCGGGATGCGGTGGTCCAGCAGCTCGGGCGTCCAGAAGACGAAGCGCGTGGTGCCGCCATGGGGGATGGCGCCGAGGCGGCGGGCCAGCGCGCGCGAGGCGTCGAACGCCGTGGGCGCCTCGACCATCTGCGCGCGCACCCAGGCGGCGAGGGCTTCGGTTTCGGGGTCGTTCAGGGTCAGGCTGTTCAGATCGAGCAACGGTCTTCCTTCAGGTCACGACATCGGGGGCGGTGCGGCCGGTGCGCGCCGCGATGCCGGCCAGCGCATCGGCGGCGGCGGCAAGCGGCGCCAGCACCTCGGCCGGGTCGAGGCCGAGCCGGTCCGGCGCATCCTCGGCCTGTTCCAGATAGAGCCGCAGGGTCGCGCCCTCCGTCCCCGTGCCCGACAGGCGCAGGACGGCGCGGGCGTCGGGGCCGAACTCCAGCTCGATGCCCTGCCCGGTGGTGGTGCTCCCGTCCACCGGATCGGTATAGGCAAAGTCGCGCGCGGCGGTGACGGTACGGCCGGCAAAGCTCTGCCCCGGCAGGGTATCGAGCCGGGCGCGCAGCGCCTCCATCAGGGCGGCGGCCGGCCCGGCCTCCAGCGCCTCGTAATCGTGCCGGGAATAGTAGTTGCGGCCGAAGCTCCGCCAGTGGTCCGCCAGCACCTCCGCCACCGACTGCCTGCGCACGGCGAGGATGTTGAGCCACATCAGCACCGCCCAGAGCCCGTCCTTTTCGCGCACATGCTCCGAGCCGGTGCCGAAGCTCTCCTCGCCGCAGAGGCTGACGCGGCCGGCATCGAGCAGGTTGCCGAAGAACTTCCACCCCGTGGGCGTGGCAAAGCACGGCAGGCCCCGCGCCGCCGCCACCCGGTCCACCGCCCGCGAGGTCGGCATCGACCGCGCCACCCCCCGCAGCCCCTGCGCATAGCCCGGCGCGAGATGGGCGTTGGCCGCGATCACCGCGAGGCTGTCCGAGGGCGAGACATAGACCCCCCGGCCGAGGATCATGTTGCGGTCGCCGTCCCCGTCCGAGGCGGCGCCGAAATCCGGGGCGTGCTCGCCCATCAGATGCTCGTACAGCAGCTTCGCATGGGTCGGGTTCGGGTCGGGATGGTGGTGGCCGAAGTCGGGCAGCGGCACGGCATTGACCACGCTGCCCATCGGCGCGCCCAGCACATGCTCGAGGATATGCTGCGCATAGGGCCCGGTGATCGCGTGCATGGCATCGAACTTCAGCCGGAACCCGCCGCGGAACATCGCCCGGATCGCGTCGAAGTCAAAGAGGCTCTCCATCAGCGCGGCATAATCGGCGACCGGGTCCACCACCTCGACGATCATGGCGCCAAGCGCCCGCTCGCCGGGGTGCGAGAGGTCCACGTCCTGCGCCTCGAGGATGCGGTATTCGGTCAGCCGCTCCGTCTCGGCATGGATCGCGGCAGTCACGGACTCCGGCGCGGGGCCGCCATTGGCCATGTTGTACTTGATGCCGAAATCCTCGTCCGGGCCACCGGGGTTGTGGCTGGCCGACAGGATCACCCCGCCGTCCGCGCCCCGCGACCGGATCAGATGCGAGGCCGCAGGCGTCGACAGGAGCGCCCCCTGCCCCACGATCACCCGCCCCACCCCGGCGGCGGCGGCCATGCGCAGGATCACCTGCGCCGCGCGGTCGTTGAAATAGCGCCCGTCGCCCCCCAGCACCAGCGTCCGGCCGGCCACCCCGCCCAGCGCGTTCCACATCGCCTGGACGAAATTCTCCAGATAATGGGGGCCCATGAAGACGCGGGTCTTCTTGCGCAGGCCCGAGGTGCCGGGTTTCTGCCCCTCGATGGGGCGCGTGGGGTGGGTGGCGATGCTCATCTCTCTCTCCTGCGGTCCGCGGCCGGCGGCGGCCATGAGGCGGGCGGTGCCCAGCAGCCGCGGGTCGGTGGCGAAGGCGGCCGCCGGCACGGGCAGGCGGCGGCGCCAGTTCGGGTGCCCGGAGGTGGTGCCGGGCAGGTTGGCCTGTTCCACACAGTCGAACACATCCTCGGCCTGGACTGCAACCAGCCGCGCCGGCGTGGCGGCCAGGAAGCGGTGGACCGCCGGCGCATCCGCCCCGTCCGCAGCCTCGGCCAGCGCCGCCACCGCGCCCCGGCGCCGGGCGCGATGCCCCTCGGCGTCCTCGGGTGCAAGGTTGCCGATCCGCTCCCACCAGTCGATCTCGCGCGCCGCGGCCCAGCCGCGCAGGGTCGGCAGGTCATGGGTGGAAAAGCTCGCCAGCACCGGCTCGGGCCAGGCCTCGGGCGGGTGGAAGCGGCCGGCGTGGTCGGTCTCGAACATCATCACCCGACAGCCCAGCACCCCCGAGGCCGCGAGGTCCGCCCGCAGCCCCTCGGGGATGACGCCCAGATCCTCGCCCACCACCGTGGCGCCGGCCCGCGCCGCCTCCAGCCGCACCACCGCCAGCATGGCGGCACGCGGCATCGTCACATAGGCTCCGGGCAGGCCGGGCGGCACCCAGAAGGCCCGGGCGAAGCCGAGGATATGGTCGATGCGCAACAGCCCCGCATGCCGGAACTGCGCCCGCAGGATCGCGGCCAGAGGGTCCAGCCCCCGCGCCAGCAGCGCGCCGGGGTTCAGCGGCGCGAGGCCCCAGCTCTGCCCCTCGGGCGCAAAGGCATCGGGCGGGGCGCCCAGCGAGACGGAGGTGGCGTAAAGCCCCGGGTCGGCCCAGGTCTCGGCCCCGTCGGGCCGCGTGCCCACCGCCAGATCGAGGTAGAGGCCAAAGCGCATCCCCGCCGCCCGGGCCCGGGCCTGCGCCGCGGCAAGCTGCGTCTCGGCCATCCACTGCGCCCAGGCATGGAACGTCACCGCCTCGGCGCGCGCCTCGGCAAAGCCCGCCACGCAGCGGCTCGCGGGGTCGCGATAGGCGGCGGGCCACAGGGGCCAGGACGGGCCGAAGCGGTCCGACAGCGCCTGATGGGTCGCGAACCGCTCCAGCGCCACGCCCTCGGCCGCCCGCCAGGCGGCAAACTCGGGGCCGGGCCCGCCTGCGGCCTGCACCTCGGCAAAGGCCGCCCGAAGCGCCGCCGCCTGGGCCGGGATCTCGACGGCATGGTCGATCAGCGCGCCCGCCGGCCCCTCGGCCCGCGGCACGGCGACATGGCGGATGTCCAGCCGCGCCCGGTGCGAGGGCGAATAGGGGCTGGTCGCCCCCGGATCGGCCGCAAACCCGGCATGGATCGGGTTGATCCCGAGGAAATCCGCCCCCAGCCGCCCCAGCCCCGCCGCCGCCTCGGCCAGAAGCGCATAGTCCCCCATCCCCCCCTGCCGCCCCGACCACAGCCCATAGAGCGGCGCCGTCACCCCCCAGCCCAGCGCCGGCAGCGCCAGCCGCGCCGGCGCCGCCACCAGCGGCGCCGCCTGCCCGTCATACACCACCCGGTGCAGGCCCCGCGGCACCGGCGCGGCCGGATCGCCCTCGCCCCCCGCCTCCAGCAGCAGCCGCGCCCCCTGCGGCAGGCTCGGCGCCTCGCCCTCCACCACCACCAGCGCGGGCGGCAGCGCCCCGGGCCGCAGCCCGGCCAGCTCGGCCGCCGCCGCCGCCTCGGTCTCGGCCGGATGGCCCAGCGCGGCGGCCAGCGCCCGGCGCGTCTCCACCGGCGCCTCGATGCTCCGGCCGGTGCCGTCCGCATGGCGCCAGACGATGCCCAGCGCGCTGCACAGCGCATCCAGCGCCTCGGTCATGCGCCCCCCCGGGGACGGACCGCGCAGCCCCCGCCCCCACACCGGCACCAACCCCTCATTCCACCGGCTCCAGCACGAAGGCCGCCACCGACCGCCCGGCAACCCGCACCGCCACCGCCCCGGGCGCCAGCGCCGCCGCCGCCCCATCCGCCTGCGCGGTGTCCAGCGCCGCCGCCCAGACCTGCCCCTCGGGCTCGGGCGGCAGCCGCACCTCCACCGCCGCCCCGGCATTGAACACCAGAAACAGCGCCGCCTCCGCCACCGCCCAGGACGGCGTCCCCGCCGCCATCCGCTTCTCCACACAGACGGTGGCGAGGCCCGGATCCTCCCAGTCGGCCGGCGTCATCTCGCGGCCCGACGGATGCCACCAGAACAGGTCCGGCAGGTCGTCCGGCCGCGTCTGGCTGTGCAGGAACAGCCGCTGGCGCAGGATCGGATGCGCCCGGCGAAAGGCGATCATCCGCCGGGTGAAGGCCAGGAACTCCGCATCCGCCGCCGCCCAGTCCACCCAGCCGATGGGCCCGTCCTGGCAATAGGCGTTGTTGTTGCCTGACTGGCTGTTGCCGATCTCGTCGCCCGCCAGCAGCATCGGCGTGCCCTGCGACAGCATCAGCGTCGCCATCAGGTTGCGCCGGGTCCGCTCCCGCGCCGCCCGCACCCCGGCGTCGTCCGTCGGCCCCTCGACCCCGTGGTTGTGGCTGAAATCGGCGTGGTGGCCGTCGCGGTTGGCCTCGCGGTTGGCCTCGTTGTGCTTGCGGTCGTAGCTGACGACATCGGCCAGCGTCATGCCGTCATGCGCGGTCAGGAAGTTGACCGAAGCCGTCGCGTCCCGCCCCGAATGGTCGAACTGCACCGCCGAGCCGGTGACGCGGGCGGCAAGGTCCGGCGCCTCGCCGGCATCGCCGCGCCAGAACCGCCGCACCCCGTCGCGATACCGGTCGTTCCACTCGGCAAAGGGGTGGGGAAAGGCGCCCAGGCGATAGCCCCCCGGCCCGATGTCCCAGGGCTCGGCGATCAGCTTCACGCTCCGCAGCACCGGGTCCTGACGGATCGCAGCCAGGAAGGGGGCGTTGGGGTCGAACCCCGCATTGCCCCGCCGCGCCAGGGTCGAGGCGAGGTCGAAGCGAAACCCGTCGATCCCGAAACCCTCGACCCAATGGCGCAGGCTGTCCATCACCAGCCGCAGCACCATGGGATGGTCGAGGTTCAGCGTGTTGCCGCAGCCGGTGTCGTCGATGTGCCGCCGCCCGCCGTCCGCCAGCCGGTAGTAGCTCGCGTTGTCGAGCCCGCGAAAGCTCAGCGTCGGGCCCAGCTCGTTGCCCTCGCCGGTGTGGTTGTAGACGACATCGAGGATCACCTCGATTCCGCGCGCATGCAGCGCCGCCACCGCCGCGCGCACTTCGGCCAGCCGGCCCGAGGGCAGATAGCGCGGCTCGGGCGCGAGAAAGGCCATCGGCTGATAACCCCAATAGTTCACCAGCCCGCGCTCGATCAGGAAGCGGTCGTCGAGAAAGGCCTGCACCGGCAGAAGCTCGATGGCCGTGACCCCCAGCCCCTCCAGATGATCGAGCACCGCCGGCGAGGCCAGCACCGCAAAGGTCCCCGGCGCCTCGACCCCGGGCAGGCGCATCGTCAGCCCCTTCAGATGCGCCTCGTAGATCACCGTCTCGGCCATAGACCGGCCGGGGCCCCGCGAAACGGGCGGCAGCGGCGCCTCGATCACCGCCTTCGGCACATGCGGCGCGCTGTCGTCGGGGCAGAGGGTGAGGTCCTGGTCGCGGCCGTCCTCGCGATAGCCCAGCATCGCCGGGTGCCAGCCGATCCGCCCCGTGAGCCGGCGGGCGTAGGGGTCGATCAGCAGCTTGGCGGGGTTGAAGCGATGCCCGGCCTCGGGCGCATGCGGGCCATGGGCGCGCAGGCCATAGGCCTGGCCCGGCCGCAGGCCCGCGACATGGCCATGCCAGACATGGCCCGTCCGCTCGGGCAGGGCAATGCGCGCGGTCTCGCGGCCCCCGGCATCGAAGAGGCACAGCTCGATCCGGCTGGCATGCTCGGAGAAGACGGCGACATTGGCCCCGGCAGCATCCGGGGTGACGCCCAGCGCATCGGGCGTGCCGGAGGTGAGGTGGTGATCGGTCATGGCGTCGCGCACCCCGGGAGGGCGGCTGCCGCCGCGGGCCGGGGGCGCGCGGGGTGGGTGGGCGGGAGCGCGCCCCCGGCCCGCGGCGGCAGCCGCCCTGCCCGCTCGGGCCCGACGCGGCCGGCAAGGTGCGCTGGTCCCATGGCGTCAGGCCGCATGCGCCCCCCTCTCCCGGGCGATGGCGTCATAGAGCGCGGCATAGCGCGGCGCCGAGGCATCCCAGCCCACCGGGCTCTTCATGGCGTTGCGCTGCAGCATCGCCCAGGCGGCCGGGTCGGCATGCAGCTCGCACAGCCGGTCCAGCGCATGCGCGAGGCTGTGGGCATCGAGCGGAAACACCTGCAGCCCCGTCGCCACCCCCGCCCGCAGCGCCGCCTCCGACGCATGGATCACCGTGTCGGCCAGCCCCCCCGTCATCGCCACCACCGGGATCGCACCATAGCGCAGCGCATAGAGCTGGGTCAGCCCGCAGGGCTCGAACCGCGAGGGCACCAGCACGGCGTCGGCCCCGGCGAACATCCGGTGCGCCAGCGCCTCGTCATAGCCGATGCGCACCGACACCCGGTCCGAATGCCCCGCCGCCGCGAGCCAGGCATTCTCCAGCTCCCGCTCGCCCGACCCCAGCAGCGCGAGGCTGCCGCCCCGGTCGGTCAGCGCCGGCAGCGCCTCGAGCAACAGGTCCAGCCCCTTCTGCCAGCTCAGCCGCGAGACCACGACGCAGAGCGGGCCGGCACCCACAGCGACCCCCAGCTCGGCGGCGAGGCGGGCGCGGTTGGCCGCCTTGCCCCGGGGCGAGCGGAAGCGGCGGATGTGGGGGTCGGTTGCGGGGTTCCAGACCTGCGTGTCGATGCCGTTCAGGATGCCCGACAGGTCCGCGGCGCGGGCCCGGATCACCCCGTCCAGCCCCATGCCGAAGGCCGGCGTGGTGAGCTCATGCGCATAGGTCGGCGAGACGGTCGACAGCCGGTCCGCCCACACCAGCCCCGCCTTCAGCGCCGAGATATGGCCGAAATACTCGAAGCCCCCGGGGTGGAACCCCGCACCGGGCAGCCGCAGCGCCTGCAACCGCCCGGCCCCGGCAAGCCCATGAAAGGCGATGTTGTGGACGGTCAGCAGCGTGCCGGCCCGCGCCCCCATCTCGCGGACATGGACGGCGGCCAGCGCGGCCTGCCAGTCGTGGAGGTGCAGCACCTCGGGCCGCCAGCCCGGGACCCCCTCGGCCGCGATGCGCGCCGCCATCCAGCCCAGCGCGGCGAAACGGACATCGTTGTCGGGCCAGTCGTGGCCCGAAGCGTCCAGATAGGGCGTGCCGGGCCGGTCATAGAGATGCGGCGCATCGACGAGCAGCATCTCCAGCCCCTCCGCCCGCGCCGCAACCAGCCGCGCCGGCCCGCCGAAGAGGTCGCCCTCCTCCAGCACCGGCTCCGCCTGCGCCAGCGCCCGCAACACCGCCGGATAGCCGGGCAGCAGCGTCCGCACCCCCCAGCCATGCGGCGCCAGCGCCGCCGGCAGCGCGCCCACGACATCGGCCAGCCCGCCGGTCTTCACCAGCGGCGCGCATTCCGAGGCGACGGCGAGGACAGGCCTCATGCCGCCCCTCCGGCCCGCGCGCGCCCGGCGGTGACGGTGCCCCGGGGGGCGGACGCGGGTGGGCGGGCGGGGCGTCTGCCCCCCGGGGCACCGTCACCGCCGGGCGCACCGGCCGGACCGGGGGCGCGCGGGCTGCACCGCACCGGCCGGCTCATGTCGCCGCCGCCCGCCGGTCCAGCATCGGCTGGGTGATCAGCGTCACGCCGCCCGGGCTGACCCGGAACCAGCGCGCATCCTCGGCCGCATCCTCGCCCACCACCAGCCCCGGCGGAATGCTCACCCCGCGGTCGATCACCACCCGGCTCAGCCGCGCATGCCGCCCGATGGTCGCATAGGGCAGCACCACCGCATGATCGAGCGAGGCGTAGGAGTTCGAGTGCACGCCGGTGAACAGCAGCGACCGCCGCACCTCGGTTCCCGAGATGATGCAGCCCCCGCACACGAGGCTCGAGATCGCAACGCCGCGGCGGCTCTCCTCGTCGTGGATGAACTTCGCCGGCGGCACGCTCTCGGAATAGGTCCAGATCGGCCAGTCGGTGTCGTAGAGATCCAGCTCGGGGTCGAAATCGGTCAGGTCGATGTTCGCCCGCCAGAAGGCATCCACCGTGCCCACGTCGCGCCAGTAGGCCGGCGCGTCGGCGCGGTGACGCACGCAGCTGTCCTCGAACCGGTGCGCCACCGCCTTGCCCTGCCGCACCAGCGCGGGGATCAGGTCGCGGCCGAAGTCGCGCGCCGACTGCGGATCGGCGGCATCGGCCAGCAGCAGCCGGCGCAGGAACGGCCAGTCGAAGACATAGATGCCCATCGAGGCCAGCGAGACCGTGTCGTCGTCGGGCGTGCCCGGCGGATCGGCCGGCTTTTCGAGGAAATCGGTGATCCGCCCCATCTCGTCCACCGCCATCACGCCAAAGGCGGTGGCATCGGCCCGCGGCACCGTCAGGCAGCCGACCGTCACATCGGCCGCCCGCTCGACATGGTGGCGCAGCATCACCTCGTAATCCATCTTGTAGATGTGGTCGCCGGCCAGGACGATCACATAGTCGACCTCGTAGCTGTCGATGATGTCGATGTTCTGGAACACCGCGTCGGCCGTGCCCTGATACCAGTGCACCTCGTCCACCCGCTGGCTGGCGGGCAGGATGTCGAGATACTCGTTGCGCTCGGCCCGAAAGAAGTTCCAGCCGCGCTGGCAATGGCGGATGAGGGAATGGGCCTTGTACTGCGTGGCGATGGCCATCTTGCGGATGCCCGAGTTCAGCGCGTTCGACAGCGCGAAGTCGATGATCCGGGTCTTGCCGCCGAAATAGACCGCAGGCTTCGCCCGCCGGTCGGTCAGCTCATGGAGCCTGGAGCCCCGCCCGCCGGCCAGCACGAAGGCCATGGCGCGGCGGGACAGCCGTTCGGGTCGTCGCTTCATCCTGTCCTCCCCCAATGGCCCCCCGGGCCCCCGCCCCCCATGCACGGACCCTCAGCCCTCATGCACGAGATAGACCGCCGACAATGGCGGCAGCGTGACCTCGGCCGAAAAGGGCTGCCCCCCGCACGGCACCGCCTCGGCGACCACGCCGCCCATGTTGCCACGGTTGCCCCCGCCATAAAGCGCCGCGTCGGTGTTGAGCGCCTCGCGCCAGCGCCCGCCCCGCGGCAGGCCGAGGCGGTACCGCGCCCGCTCCACCGGGGTGAAGTTCACCGCCACGGCCACCGGCGCATCCTCCGGCCCGCCGAACCGCGCCCAGGCATGGACCGAGACCTCGGCCGCATCGACCTCGAGCCAGGCAAAGCCGTCGGCCTCGGCGTCCCTTGCATGCAGCGCGGGCTCGGCCCGGTAGAGCGTGTTGAGGTCGCGCACCAGCCGGGCGATGCCGGCATGCTCGGGCCGCCGCGCCGTCTCCCAGTCGAGCTGGGCGTTGTGGTTCCACTCCTGCGGCTGGGCGAATTCCTGCCCCATGAACAGGAGCTTCTTGCCCGGATGCCCCCACATGAAGCCGTAATAGGCGCGCAGGTTGGCGAACTGCTCCCAGGGCGGGCCGGGCATCTTGGCCAGCATCGAGCCCTTGCCGTGGACGACCTCGTCATGGCTGATCGGCAGGATGAAGTTCTCGGAAAAGGCATAGACGAGGCCGAAGGTCATCTTGTCGTGGTGCCAGCGGCGGTGGATCGGCGCCTGCGCCATGTAGCGCAGCGTGTCGTTCATCCAGCCCATGTTCCACTTGAAGCCGAAGCCGAGGCCGCCGGCATCGACGGGATGCGAGACGCCGGGAAAGGACGTGCTCTCCTCTGCGGCGGTCAGGATGCCGGGCACCTCGCCATAGACGGTGGCGTTGACCCGGCGCAAGAGCTCGATCGCCTCCAGGTTCTCGCGGCCGCCGTGGATGTTGGGCACCCACTCGCCCTCGGCGCGGGAATAGTCGCGATAGAGCATCGAGGCCACCGCATCCACGCGCAGCCCGTCGACGTGGTATTCCTCCAGCCAGTACAGCGCGTTGGCGGTGAGGTAATTGGCGACCTCGGTGCGGCCGTAGTTGTAGATCAGCGTGTTCCAGTCGGGGTGGAACCCCTCCTTCGGGTCGGCGTGTTCGTAAAGCGCGGTGCCGTCGAAGCGACCCAGCCCGTGGGCGTCGATCGGGAAATGCCCCGGCACCCAGTCGAGGATGACGCCGAGGCCGGCGCGGTGGGCGGCGTCGATCAGGTCGCGGAACTCGTGCGGGGGGCCGTGGCGGATGGTGGGGGCGAACATCCCCACCGGCTGATACCCCCAGGAGCCGTCGAAGGGATGCTCCGACACCGGCATCAGCTCCAGATGGGTGAAGCCGAGGTCGGCGGCATGGGCCACCAGCTCCTCGGCCAGTTCGATGTAGGAGAGCGGGCGGTTCCCCTCCGCCGCCCGCCGCCGCCACGAGCCGAGATGGACCTCATAGATCGAGATCGGCGCGGTGCGGGCGTTGCGGGCGGCGCGCGTCTCCATCCAGGCCGCGTCCTTCCAGCCATAGCCCGAGATGTCGCGGACCACGGAGGCGGTCTGCGGCGGGTGCTGCGCGCCGAAGCCCACCGGGTCGGCCTTGCGCGGCAGCAGGGCGCCGTCGGACGCCAGGATCTCGTAGTGATAGGCCGCGCCCTCGCCGATGCCGGGCAGGAAGATTTCCCAGACGCCGGTGGGGCCCCGCCGGCGCATCGGCGCCCGCCGGCCATCCCAGGCATTGAAGTCGCCCACCACCGAGACGCGCTGCGCATTGGGCGCCCAGACGGCGAAATGCGTGCCCGCGACGCCCTCATGGGTCATCACATGTGCGCCCAGCGCCTGCCACAGTCGGCGATGAGTGCCCTCTCCCAACAGATATTCGTCGATCTCCCCCAGAACGGGGCCGAAGCGGAACGGATCGTCCTGGGTCCACGTCCGGCCCTGCCCGGTGGCGTGGAGGCGATAGGCGGTGCCGGGCGGGATCTCGCCGGCGAAGAGGCCGGGATGGCCGGCAACCGGCGCCAGCGGCCAGGTCTCGGCGCCGACGGCGGCGAGCGTCTCCGCGTGGGGGTCGAAGGCGACGAGGCGGCCGGCAACGCCACGGTGATGGGGCCCGAGCAGGGCGAAGGCGTCAGCGGGACGGCCGGCGCAGATGGCGGCGGCGTCGGCGGGGGCGAGCCAGTCGGGGGCAGGCCAGTCGGAAACGGTCTCTGGATGCGCTGTCATGCAGGCAAGGGTAAGGCCACGGCCGGGAAACACAACCGCGCGGATGGCATGCGGAGCCGGCGTGCGGAGATTTGCCGGCCGGACGGGCAACAGCGGCCAGAGCGTTGCGCATTGCGGCGGCGCGGGCGCGGGCCTTCGGCCCGCCCCGCGGCACAAAAATCTTTCAAGATTTTTGGCAAGGTTCTTGAAAGAACCTTGCGCCGGCGGCGGCCGTGCCGGCCGCACGCCGGGGCGTGTCACTCGGCCGCTGCGGCGGCGCGATCGGGCAGACGACCGGTCAGGACATAGCGCAGGATGTCGACCACCTGTTCGGGGGTCGCGGCGACGGCCAGGGCTGCGGCATCGACCTCCTTCAGCGCATGGGCATGCTCGGGGCCGTGCAGCACGATCAGCGACTTGCCCAGCGCAGCGGCGTAACCGGCATCGAAGGCCGCGTTCCATTGCTTGTACTTCTCGCCGAAGCGGACAACCACCACGTCTGCCGCGGCGATCTCGCGCCGGGTGCGGATGGCGTTCAGCTTCGCGCCCTTGTGGTCGTGCCAGACCTTGTCGGGCTCGGCCCCGAGGATCGCGACGCCGCAGTCGTCGCTGGCGTCATGGTCGGTGACGGGCGCGGCAAAGGCCACATCGAGGCCCCGGGCGCCGGCGGTGATGCGCTCGCGCCAGTCGGTGTGGATCTCGCCCGAGAGATAGACCTTGAGCGTCATGCGTTCCTCCGTTCCTCGGCCACGCCGGGGATCAGCGGCGCGGCGTTCCAGACCTCGGCCATGTAGCCGCGGATGGTGCGGTCGGACGAGAACCAGCCGGTGCGCGCGGTGTTCAGCGCGGCGGCGCGCATCCAGGCGTCGCGGTCGTGCCAGACCGTGTCGACCCGGCGCTGCGCCTCCCAGTAGGCCTCGAAATCCGAGCAGACGACGAAGTAGTCGTGATGGCGCAGGTTGTCGACCACGGCCGCGTAGCGGTCGGTGTCGCCGTCGGAGAACACCCCCGAGGCGATCTGGTCCAGCGCCTCGGCCAGCCGGGGCGAGGCGGCGATGGCCTCGGCGGCGTGGCCGTCCACCTGCCGCCGCGCCACCACCTCCTCGGCGGTCATGCCGAAGAGAAAGAAGTTCTCCGCCCCCACCCGCTCGCGGATCTCGACATTGGCGCCGTCCAGCGTGCCGATGGTGAGCGCGCCGTTCATGGCGAACTTCATGTTGCCGGTGCCCGAGGCCTCCTTGCCGGCGGTGGAGATCTGTTCGGAGAGGTCGGCGGCGGGGATCAGACGCTCGGCCATGGTGACGTTGTAGTTGGCCGGATAGACCACCTGCAGAAGGTCACGGGTGGCGGGGTCGGCGTTCACCACCCGGGCGACGTCGTTGATCAGCCGGATGATCTGCTTGGCCAGCACATAGCCCGGCGCCGCCTTGCCGCCGAAGATCTTGACCCGCGGCGCCCAGCCCGCGCCGGGGTCGGCGCGCATCGCGTTCCACAGCGCGACGGTCTCGAGGATGTTCATGTGCTGGCGCTTGTATTCGTGGATGCGCTTGATCTGGATGTCGAACATCGCGTCGGGGTTGACGGTGGCGCCATGCGCCTCGCGCAGCCAGCGCGCCAGCAGACCCTTGTTGGCCTGTTTCACATGGGCGTATTCGGTCAGGAACCCGGCGTCGTCGACGAAGGGCTCGAGCTCGCTCAGCCGCTCGAGGTCCGCGACCCAGCCCGGGCCGATGGTGTCGCCGATCAGGGTGCGCAGCCGCGGGTTGGCGGCCACGATCCAGCGCCGGGGCGTCACCCCGTTGGTCTGGTTGACGATGCGCTCGGGGTGGATGCGGTGCAGATCGGCGAAGACGGTCGATTTCACCAGCTCGGTGTGCAGCGCCGAGACGCCGTTGACCTTGTGCGCCATGATGAAGCTCAGCTCGCCCATGTTCACCTGCCCGTGCGACAGGATCGAGCTGTTGCGCCCGGGGTGGGCGCGGGCGTGGGCCTCGTCGATGCGGGCGATGATCTCCAGATGCCGGGGCAGCAGGCGGTGCATCAGCGCCTCGGGCCAGCGCTCCAGCGCCTCGGGCATCAGCGTGTGGTTGGTATAGCCGAGACAGGCGCGGGCGGTGTCCTCGGCGCGGGCGAACTCCATCCCGTGTTCGTCGTGCAGGAGGCGGACCAGCTCGGGCCCGGCGATGGCGGGGTGGGTGTCGTTGAGCTGGATCGCGACCTTGCCGGGCAAGAGCGCGAGGTCCTCGTATTCGCCGCGGAACCGGCGCAGGATGTCGCGCAAGCTGGCCGAGGTGAAGAAGAACTCCTGCCTCAGGCGCAGCTCCTTGCCCGCGTCGGAGGTGTCGTCGGGATAGAGGACGCGCGAGATGGTGCGGGCCAGCGCCTCGGCCGCGGTGGCGCCCATGTAGTCGCCGCGGTTGAAGGCGGCGAGGTCGAAGCCGCTGACCGCCTCGGCGCCCCAGAGCCGGAGCGTGTTGGCCCAGCGCCCGCGCCAGCCGACGATCGGGGTGTCATGCGCCTTGGCCAGCACGAACTCGGCCGGCTCCCACAGCCGGCGGCTGTCGCGGGCGACCACCTCGCCGCCGAAACCGATCTGGAAGCTGGCCTCGGGGCGCTCGAACTCCCAGGCGTGTTTCTGGCGCAGCCATTCCTCCGGCTCCTCGATCTGGATGCCGTTGTCGAATCGCTGCTGGAAGAGGCCGTGCTCGTAGCGGATGCCGTAGCCCATGCCGGGGCAGCCCAGGGTGGACATCGAATCGAGAAAGCAGGCCGCCAGCCGGCCGAGGCCGCCGTTGCCCAGCGCCGCGTCGGGTTCGTCGGCCAGCACGTCGGCAAAGTCGTAGCCGCAGCTTTCGGCCACGGCGCGGGCCTCCTCCATCAGGCCGAGGTTGACGATGGCGTCCTCCAGCAGCCGGCCGATCAGGAACTCCATCGACAGGTAGTAGACGCGCTTGCCCTGGCGGGCATAGGTGGCGCGGGTGGACTCGAACCATGGCGTGATGATGCGGTCGCGGACCGCAAGCGACAGCGCCATGCGCAGGTCGTAGACATGGGCATGGGGGAGGTCCTTGCCCAGCGAGAATTCGAGATGCCGCAGGGTGGCGCTGCGCAGGTCGCTGTGGGTCGTCAACGTCGCTGACCTTTCCTTACGAGGGGGAGCCGCGCGGCTGCGGGCTCCGGTACATGGCTGCGCCCCGCGGCAGACGGGGCCCCGCGAGAGCAGCAGGCCCGTCCGACGCCCGGAGCGGCCGGCCGCTGCGGGGGCCCGGGAGAGCGCGATCCGGCTGCGATCCGGCTGCGATCCCCGGGCCGGCACCCGGTCGGCCGGACGGAGTCCCCTCGAAACCCGATTCGAGGGGCGCTTGGCAAGGGTAATGCTGAAACTGCCCCGGACAACGCCCGGACCTGCGGGCAGGAGGGCCACAGACCCGGCCCTCTCGCCGCCCCGCGCGGTCCCTGTCGGCGCCCGGCAAGGGCCTGTGGCGACGGGCACAAGACGGCCCGTGCCGGTCGCGGAGGCGGCTGTCACGGGTTGTGCGCAAAAGCCACGCCCCCCGGGATTCGGTCTCGCGGGGGGGGACGTCAAGCGCGTTGTTCGGTTGCACCCCGCGACGGCGATTGGCTAGCTTCCGGTCACGACTCGGAGAGACCTGGGGGGACATGACCACGTCATGCTCCGTGCGCACCGGGGCGGGGGCCTGCCAGCCCACGCCGGACAGGACGGTCTGTGCGGAGGATGACGCCAGCGGGACAGGCGGGCGCCGCGTGCGGCACCGTTCCTGCCTGCTCGCCCGTTGTGCCTTGCGGCACGCGGGGCGCATGTCCGGCATTGTGGGGTGGGGCCGTCGCGGCATGTGTCCGCGAACGGTGCCTGTGTGCCGGACGCCGTTGCGGTGCCCGGTCCATCCCTTGCTGGCCTCTGTCCTTGCGTTGTCGTGGATTCGGGGGCGACCCCCAAGCACAGGCCCCGGGCAGCGGCTGCGCCGCGCCTCCGGGACCGGAGAGGAGAGGCAGGCGGCATATGGGCAGAACCGGCGAAGCGTCGTTGCAGGAGATCTGGGCGGAGGTGCGCGAGGCGATGCGCGACCGGATCGGGCAGAACAACTGCCTGACCTGGATCGAGCCGATGCAGCTGCGCTCCGTCGGCGAGGGCGTCGCCCGCTTCTCGGTGCCGACGCGCTTCATCGGCGACTGGGTCAGCCGGCATTTCGCCGAGGATCTGGTGCGCGAGTTCACCCGCGCCGGCGCCGAGGTCACCCGGATCGAGTGGACGGTGACGCGCCCGGGCCGCGCGCCGGACGGCCCCGCCGTGACCGGCCCGCGCGTGCCCGAGGCGCCCGAGCCGGCATCCCGTCCGGGGCGCCGGCCCGCGGCCGTGGCCCGGACCGACGGCGCCGCCGAGGCGGACCTGCCGGGCAGCCCGCTCGACTCGCGCTTCACCTTCGACAGCTTCGTGATCGGCAAGCCCAACGAGCTCGCCCACGCCGCCGCCCGCCGGGTGGCCGAGGGCGGGCCCGTCGCCTTCAACCCGCTGTTCCTCTATGGCGGCGTGGGCCTCGGCAAGACCCACCTGATGCACGCCATCGCCTGGGAGCTGCGCCGCCGCGACCCGGGCCTGAAGATCCTCTACGTCTCGGCCGAGCAGTTCATGTACCGCTTCATCGACGCGCTGCGGAACAAGTCGGTCATGGACTTCAAGCAGCTGTTCCGCTCGACCGATGTGCTGCTGGTCGACGATGTGCAGTTCATCTCGGGCAAGGACAACACGCAGGAAGAGTTCTTCCACACCTTCAACGCGCTGGTGGACCAGGGCCGGCAGATCGTCATCTCGGCCGACCGTGCCCCGGGCGAGATCAAGGACCTCGAGGACCGGATCATCTCGCGGCTGCAATGGGGGTTGGTGGTGGACCTGCACCCCACCGACTACGAGCTGCGCCTCGGCATCCTGCAGCAGAAGATGGAGGCCTATCTGCGCGACGACCCGACGCTGAGGGTCGAGCCGCAGGTGCTGGAGTTCCTCGCCCACAAGATCACCACCAATGTCCGCGTGCTGGAGGGGGCGCTGACGCGGCTGCATGCCTTCGCCTCGCTGGTCGGCCGCGAGATCAACATGGAGCTGGCGCAGGACTGTCTGGCCGACATCCTGCGGGTGTCGGAGCGGCGCGTCACCATCGAGGAGATCCAGCGCAAGGTCGCCGAACACTACAACATCCGGCTGGCCGACATGATCGGGCCCAAGCGGGTGCGCACGCTGGCGCGGCCGCGGCAGGTGGCGATGTATCTGTCGAAGGAGCTGACCTCACGCTCGCTGCCCGAGATCGGCCGGCGGTTCGGCGGGCGCGACCACACCACCATCATCCACGGCGTGCGCAAGGTCGAGGAGCTGATGTCGGGCGATCCGCAGCTCGCCGAGGATCTGCGCCTGTTGCGCCGCATCCTGTCGAGCTGAGCGCCCGCCCGCGCCGCCGCGGCGGGGGCGGGGCGGGTGGGTGGGAGCCCCCGCCGCGGCGGCGCGGGCGGGCGGGCGGGCCGCGGCCCCCGGGGGGCGGTGGCCGCCGCGTCACAGCCCCCGCCGACGGGGTGACGCCACGGCAACAGCCCCTTGTGGACGCGCCGGAATTCACTAGGCTCGGGGGCCCGCGGCTGGGCTGCAGCCGAGGCGGAAGGGGACGAGGCGATGAGGATCAGCATCGAACGCGGGCCGCTCTTGCGGGCGGTCGGACAGGCGCAGTCGGTGGTGGAGCGGCGCAACACCATCCCCATCCTCGCCAATGTCCTGATCGAGGCCGAGGGCGACGGCGTCAGCTTTCGCGCCACCGACCTCGACATCGAGGTCGTGGACCGCATCCCCGCCATGGTCGAGCAGCCCGGCGCCACCACCGTCTCGGCGGTGCTGTTGCACGAGATCGTGCGCAAGCTGCCCGACGGCGCGCTGGTCCAGCTTTCGGACGATCCCGCCACGGGGCGGCTGAACGTGCGCGCCGGCCGCTCCAGCTTTGCCCTCGCGACGCTCCCGCGCGAGGATTTCCCGGTCATGGCCTCGGCCGAGTACCAGAGCAATTTCGCCGCCCCGGCCCGCGACCTGCGCCGGCTCTTCGACAAGTCGAAATTTGCCATCTCGACCGAGGAGACGCGCTATTACCTGAACGGCGTCTACATGCATGTGGCCGAGGCCGAGGGCACCCGGGTGCTGCGCTGCGTCGCCACCGACGGGCACCGGCTGGCGCGCATCGACGTGCCGCTGCCCGAGGGGGCCGAGGGCATGCCCGGCGTGATCGTGCCGCGCAAGACCGTGGGCGAGCTGCGCAAGCTCTTGGAGGACGACGAGGCGCAGATCGCCGTCTCGGTCTCGGAGACCAAGCTGCGCTTTGCCACGCCGGAGATCACGTTGACGTCGAAGGTGATCGACGGGACCTTTCCCGACTATTCCCGCGTCATCCCCACCGCCAATGCCCGGCGGCTGGAGGTGGACGCGGCCGAGTTCGCCCGCGCCGTGGACCGGGTCGCGACGGTCTCGTCGGAACGCTCGCGCGCGGTGCGGATGGTGCTGGAGGACGACCGGCTGCTGCTGTCCGTCACCGCCCCCGACGCCGGCACCGCCGAGGAGGAGCTCGCCGTCGCCTATGCCGACGACCGGCTGGAGATCGGCTTCAACGCCAAGTATCTGCTGGAGATCGCGGGGCAGGTGGACCGCGAGAACGCGGTGTTCCTGTTCAACTCGCCCGGCGACCCCACGCTGATGCGCGAGGGCGGCGACACCTCGGCCGTCTATGTGGTGATGCCGATGCGGGTGTGACGGCCGGGGCGCCGCGAGGGTCCGGCGGCGGCCATGGGTGTCGGCCGGGGAGGGGGGGCTGTCTGCCCCCCCGCCGCCCTGCGGGCGGCCCCCCCCCGAGGATATTTTCGGAAAGTTGAAAGGGGGCTGGGTCGGGGTGATCGACCCCGGGCCCTGGAGTGCACGGGGACGGCTCCGCCTCGCGGACCGTTTGGCGCGCAGCTTTGCGGGGTCCTTTCGGTTGTGGCGGGCGTCGCGGGTTCCCGCTAGCAGGGGGCATGGCGCTGCATCTCGAGACCCTGACGCTTGTGGCCTTTCGCTCGCATGTGCGGGCGCGCCTGGCCTTCGACGGGCGGCCGGTGGCGATCTGGGGGCCGAACGGGGCGGGCAAGACCAACATCCTCGAGGCGATCTCGATGCTCTCGCCCGGGCGCGGGCTGCGTGGGGTGCCGGCCGAGGAGATGGCGCGGCGTGCGGCGCGGGCAGATGGGGCAGCGGGTTGGCCCGGGGCCGTTGGGTGGAAGGTGACGGCGCGCCTCTCCACCGGCGAGGAGGTGGAGACCTGGGCCGAGGCCGGCGGCCCGCGGGCGGTCCGGATCGATGGCAAGGCCGCGCCGCAGGCGGCGCTGGGCCGGCTGTTGCGCGTCTTGTGGCTGACGCCGGCGATGGACCGGCTGTGGATCGAGGGGGCCGAGGGGCGGCGGCGCTTTCTCGACCGCATCGCGCTGAGTTTCGCGCCCGGACATGGCGAGGCGGTGCTGGCCTATGAGCGCGCCATGCGCGAGCGCAACCGGCTGATGCGCGACGGGGTCGGTGACGGGGCGTGGTATGCCGCGCTGGAGGGGCGGATGGCCGAGGCCGGCGCGGCGCTGGCGGCGAACCGGCGCACGGCGCTGGCGCGGCTGGCCGCCGCCACCGCCGGGGCCGAGACGGTCTTTCCCGCCGCCGAGCTGTCGCTCGTGGGGCCCGAGGGGGCCGAGATGCCCGAGGAGCCTGCGGCGCTGGCCGAGGCGCTGGCCGCCGGGCGGCGGCGCGACACGGCGGCGGGCCGGGCGCTGAGCGGGCCGCACCGGGCCGACCTCGGCGCCGTCTATGCCGCCAAGGGGGTGCCGGCGGCGCAGTGCTCCACCGGCGAGCAGAAGGCGCTCCTGATCTCGCTGGTGCTGGCCAATGCCCGCGCGCTGGCCGAGGACACCGGCGCGCCGCCCCTCCTGCTGCTGGACGAGGTTGCGGCGCATCTGGACGCAGGCCGCCGGGCCGCGTTGCAGGACGAGATCGTGGCGCTGGGGGCGCAGGCCTTCCTGACCGGGACGGGGCCGGAGCTGTTCGCGGGCCTCGGCGGGCGCGCGCAGGGGCTTGCGGTGACCGAGGCGGAGGGGCAATCGGGGATCGAAGCCAGGGAGGTGCCATGAGGACGGCGATGGAGCGGGCGGGCATGGCGCTGCTTGGGCGGATGGACCCCGAGCGCGCGCATGCGCTGGCGCTGGCGGGGCTGCGGGCGGGGCTGGCGCCGCTGCCGCGCCGGGTGGTCTCGCCGCGGCTGGAGGTGACGCTGGCGGGGCTCGGGCTGCCCAACCCGCTGGGGGTGGCGGCGGGCTTCGACAAGAACGCCGTGGCGCTGGCGGGCATCTGCCGGGCGGGGTTCGGCTTTGTCGAGGTGGGCGCGGCGACGCCGCGGCCGCAGGCCGGCAACCCGCGGCCGCGGCTCTTTCGCCTGGCCGAGGACGGGGCGGTGATCAACCGCTTCGGCTTCAACAACGACGGCGCCGAGGCGATCGCGGCGCGGCTGACGCGGCGGCCGGCGGGGTGCATCGTCGGGCTCAACCTCGGCGCCAACAAGGACAGCGCCGACCGTGCCGGCGACTTTGCCGCGGTGCTGACCACCTGCGGGGCCTATCTCGACTTTGCCACGGTGAACGTGAGTTCGCCCAACACCGAGCGGCTGCGCGAGATGCAGGGGCCGGCGGCGCTGAGGGCCCTCCTGGCGCGGGTGATGGAGGCCCGCGCCGCCCTGCCCCGCCCGATCCCGATCTTTCTCAAGATCGCGCCGGAACTGGGCGAGGACGAGCTTGCGGCGGTGGCGGAGGTGGCGCAGGCGGCGGGCCTTGCGGCGATCATCGCCACCAACACGACGCTGGCGCGCGAGGGGCTGCACAGTCCGCAGGCGGGCGAGGCCGGCGGGCTGTCCGGCGCGCCGCTGTTCGAGCGCTCGACCCGGGTGCTGGCGCGGCTCGCGCGGCTGACCGGGGGAGCGATGCCGCTGATCGGGGTGGGTGGGATCGCCTCGGCCGCGGACGCCTATGCCAAGATCCGCGCCGGCGCCACCGCGTTGCAGCTCTATACCGCGCTGGCGTTCCGGGGGCTGTCGCTGGTGAGCGACATCCTGGAGGGGCTGGACGCCCGGCTGGCGCGCGACGGGTTTGCGACCGTGGCCGAGGCGGTGGGGACGGACCCGGGCCCCTGGCTCTAGCGCCCGCGCCCGGCTCAGTCGGCGCGGCGGCGGAGTTCGTCGGTGAGAAAGGCCAGCGCCTCGGCCATCTCCGGCGGCATGCGGCCGGCGTCGCGCAGCGCCTCGGCCCGGGCGACGGCCTCGGCCAGATGGGCGAGCCCCGTAGCGCTGTCCGGCGCCGTCTCGGACAGCTGCCAGCCGCGCACGATCCGCTCCCAGGGGTACCACGGATGGTCGGGCAGCGCCGCGACCAGCTCGTCCAGCAGCGCCTGCGACCGCTGGAACTCGGCGTAGGCCGCCGCGATCTCGCCGACCATGGCCAGCGCCGTTCCCCGCTTTGCCAGCGCCAGCGACAGATCGCCCATGGGGCCGGGGGTGTTCGGCGCCTCGGCCAGCAGCGCCTCGGCCAGGGACTGCGCCGCGGCAAAGTCCTGCAGCGCCGCCTCCGGCCGGCCGAGGGCGAGTTCCATGTCGCCGACCCGGTTGTGGCTGACGGCGAGGTTGCGGCGCCAGCCCGGCCGCGAGGGATCGCGCGCCAGGAGCTGTTCGCGCAGCGCCAGCGCGGCGGCATAATCCTGCAGCGCGGCGGCCGGATCGCCCCGGAGCTGCGCGAGATCGCCGAGCCGCTCATGGGCGATGGCCAGATCGTCCAGCGCCTCGGCCGGGGCGTCGGGTCCCGCGGCCCGCCCCGCGACCCGCTCCAGGGCGTCGCGGTAATGCGCCTCGGCGGCATCCAGATCGCCGCTGTCGCGGGCCAGATCGCCCAGCAGGTTGTGGCTGACGGCGAGGTCGCGCTGCCAGACCGCGTTGGCCGGGTCCTGAGCCACCAGCGCGCGGGCGATCTCCATCGCCTCGGCAAAGGCGGAGCGGGCGGCGGCGCGGTCGCCGAGTTGGGCCGCCAGCGCGCCGACATCGTTGAGGCTGACCATCAGCGCCCGGCGCAGCGCGGCGTTGCGCGCATCCTGTGCCGCCAGCCGGCGCAGGATCTCCAGCGCCTGCGCGTGATGCTCCAGCGCGCGGTGCAGCCGGCCCTGCCGGGCCAGCGCATCGCCCAGCTTGCCGAGGATCACCGCGAGGTCGGACTGCCACAGGCTGCGCGCCGGGTCCTCGGCCGCCAGCGCCGCGCGCAGCTCGAGCGCGCGGGCAAAGACCGCCTCCGCCCCCGCGGCATCGCCGGCCATCAGCGCCACCGAGCCGCGCCGCTCCAGCGCGATGCCCAGGCCGCGGCGCGGCTCGGCGGCGCCGGGGTCGCGCGCGGACAGCGCCTCGGCCAGCGCCAGCGCCCGCTCGGCATAGCCCGCCGCCGCCGCGAGATCGCCCAGCGCGAGGCTGACGTCGCCCAGCTTGGTCAGGCCCACCGCGACGTCGTCGGCAAGCTGCGGGTCGTCGGGGTCGCTCGCCGCCAGCATCTCGGCCAGATCCAGCGCATGGCCGTAGGAGGTGCGGGCAAAGCCCGGCTCGTCGATCATGCGATAGATGTCGCCCAGCTTGTTCAGCCCGATGATGAAGCCGCGCAGGCCGCGAAAGCTGCCGGGGTCGAGGTCCAGCACCCGGACATCGACGTCGTTGGCCGTCGAATAGGCGTCGAAGGCGCGGCGCAGGTCGCCCGCGGCGAGTTCCAGATCGCCCTGCCGGCGCAGCGCGATGGCGAGGTCGATCAGCCAGTCGACCCGGTCGGGGTCGGTCGCGAGCCGCGCCTCGGCCACCGCCACCAGCCGCGCCGCCACCGGCAGCGCCGCCTCCAGATCGCCTGTGGCGGCATGCAGCGTGGCCAGCGACTGCAACGCCACGAGCTGTCCCAGCCGCGCCTCGGGGGCGAGCTCGCCCAGCCCGCCGGCCTCGTCGAACAGCGCCGCGGCGCGGGCATAGTCGCCGATGGCGAGGCCATAGCGCAGGTCGGCCCAGGCGGCGGCGCCGTTCAGCGCATGGGTGCCGGCCTCGGAGACGGTGCGGGCGAGGAGGTTGGCGCGCAGCCCCTCGCGGCTGGCGGCGTCGATGGCGGCGGCCTCGGTCAGCCGCGCCCGCGCCGCCTCGAAGGCGCCCAGCGTGACCTGCGCCTCGGCCTCGGCCCGCAGCGCCTGCACCCGCGGATCGTCCGAGGCGAAGCGGCGCAGGTCCTCGAGGAACCGGGCATGCGCCTCGGCGGCCTCGGCCAGCGCGGCGCGGCGGTCCTCGGGCGTGGCGCCGGCCAGATCGGCCGACAGCAGCGCGGCATAGAGCGGCGCGAGCGGCATGGCCCGGGCCGCCGCCACCGCCTCGACCTCGGCCCGCAGGGCCGGGGTCAGCTCGGCCATGGCAAGGAGCAGCCGCTCGCGCTCGTCCAGCGGGCCGGCGGCCTCGGCCGCGAAGAAGAGCCGCGGCAGGCCCGATTCGACATAGGGGAGCTGCGCGCCGCGGGTGCGGTCATAGACCTCCTGCTGCACCAGCGTCAGGGCCGAGCGGACCTCCAGCCCCTCGGTGCCCAGATAGCGCGCGAGCGCCCCGGTGAAGGGCGAGTTCCCGCCCGTCCCGTCCAGCGCGGTCGCCCCCGGCGCCGCGGCGAAGGCGAAGAGCAGCCCGTCGGCGCGCCCGACCCGCCCCAGCCCGAGGCGCACATCGGCGGGGGGCTGCCCCATCGCGACCGCGCCGCGGGTTGCGTCCCCGGCCGCAGCTCCGAACGGATCGTCGCGACAGGCATCGAGGATCACGAGCGCCACGGGTGCCACCGCGCGCAGCGTCTCGACGACCTCTTCCAGGGGCACGGCGCCGGCGGCCAGCGCCTCGGCGCTCTCGGCCGGCGCATCGACCGGCAACAGATAGTTGCGCCCGCCGATCTCCATCCCGTGCCCGGCAAAGAACAGCGCGGCCACGTCGGCCCCGGCGGCATCCTCGGCGAAATCCTCCAGCGCGCGGCGCATGCGGCGGGCATCGCGGTTGAGCTCGACGAAGACCTCGAAGCCCAGCCCCTCCAGCACCGCCTGCATGGCCATCGCGTCGCTGACCGGGTTGGCCAGCGGCCGCAGCGTGCGATAGGCCTCGGCCGCCATCACCAGCGCCACGCGCCGCTCCTGCGCGGCGACGGGGGCGGCAAGGAGCAGGCCGAGCGCCAGCAGGCAGGGCAGAAGCAACCGGACCACGGAACGAGCCTCGTCGGAGGGCACGGCAAGCCTAGGGCGCACGGGCGGCGCAGGCAATGGCGATGGCGCCTCAGCGGGCCGCGTCGACGGCGGCCTTCAGCGCCTCCAGCCCCTCGGGTGTCCAGCCGGGCGCGCCGGTCAGCTCGGCCCAGGCATCGAGGTAGTCGGCAAAGGCATAGGTGTGGCCGTGGCCCAGCGGCGGCAGCACCGCCATCATGATGTCGATGCCCAGCTGCAGGAAGGTGACCACGGGGATCCAGCGCAGGTCGTCCGAGACGTCGGGGCCCCGCGGCGCCTCCATCCAGGCCGGCCTGCGCCACAGCGCCGCCGGGTCGAAGAAGGTCACCGCATCGCTGGCATATTGCAGATAGACCACGCGAAAGGCCGCACCGTCGCCGCCCTGCCGGCCGGCCCCGTCGCGGCCGACGAAGCGGATCGCCTCGCCGTCGCGGAACCGCGGCAGCCAGGCGGGCGTGTCCGGGTCGCGGCTGCGCGTCACCGACCGCCAGGTGCGGCTGTTGAAGGGCGGGCCGGCCCAGAGCGCGCCGTCATGGGGGTCGCCGATGACCTGATAGAGGTCGTGGCTGAGGTCCGAGTTCAGCGAGCCGAGGCTGAGCCCGTGCAGCCACAGCCGCGGCCGCTCCTCCGCGGGCAGCGCGCGCCAGTGGCCGTAGATCGCGGCGAAGACCGCGCGCGCCGTCTCGACCCCATAGTCCGGATCGACCAGCAGCGCGATCCAGCTCGCGAGATAGGAGTACTGCACCGCCACCGTCGCCACATCGCCGCGCAACAGATACTCCAGCGCCTGCTGCCCCTCGGGGTCGATCCAGCCGGTGCCGGTGGGGGTGTTGATGACCAGATGCCCGCGCTCGAAGCCGCCCATGCGGATCAGCTCGGCCAGCGCCAGCGCCGCCCGTGCCTGCGGGTCGGCCGCCGAGTTCAGCCCGACATAGACCCGCAGCGGCTCGGCCCCCTCCGCCCCGGTCCGCGCCGCGATCAGCGCCGCATCGGGCTCGGCCGCCACCATCTCGCGCCCGGCCCGGCCCAGCCCCTCCCAGCTCAGGAGCGAGCCGGGGCCGCCGGCCTTCAGCGGGTCGTCGGGCCGCGGGCTCGCCTCCTCGAACAGCGCGTCGAACTGCCGATAGCTGGCGTCCAGCGCCATCAGCGCGCCGCGCACCAGCACCCCGTCGCCGAGGCTCCAGAACAGCGCCGCGGTCAGCCCCACCCCCAGGATCACCGCCTGCGGCGTCGGCAGCCGCCGCTCGAACCGCCGCCGCAGCCGCCGCGCCACCGCCCCGAAGGCCCACGCCAGCAGCAGGATCAGCACGAACACCGCCACGGCCACCAGGGCGGTGGTGAAGGGCCGCACCGTCTCGACCGGGGGCATGTCCATCAGCGCGCGCAGCCGGTTCTGCCAGACGACCGCCATCCACAGCGCCGCCACCGCCAGCGCCGCACAGACCGCCCCGGCCGCCAGCCCCAGCCGCCGCGTCAGCGCCGGCCCCGGCACCGGCAGTTGCAGCGCCAGCCAGCCCGCGCGCAGCGCCACCCCCAGCCCGTAGCCGGCCGCGAGGCTCAGCCCGCTCAGCCCCCCCTGCACCGCCACCGGCCGCGGCACCAGGCTGGGCGTCAGCGAGGCCGCGAGGAACAGCGTGCCCAGGAGCACCCCCGCCATGCACACCTTCCCCCGCACCGCCGCCATCATGCCCGCCTCCCGTTCCGCCCGGGCCACCGTCCGTCAGGCAGCCCCATGCGGTCAAGCCGCTCGCGACCCGACGCAGCGGAGGAGTGCCGCGGCCGCCACGCCTCCGCTGCGGCGCCCGGCCCGCCGCCACGGCTCCCCGGCGCTGACAATCCCGCAACCTCGGCGCTTTGGCATTGTGCGCCCGGCGGGCTGGCGGCACTGTGGGAGAAAACGCATGCGGAGGGGAGCAGACCCATGCAGACCACGCGACGCCTGTTCGGACTCGGGCTCGCCTGTCTCGGCCTCGCGGCCTGTGCGGGCCCCGCGCCGGGACGGTCGGGCGCAGCCGCGCCGGGACGGTCGGGCGCAGCCGCGCCGGGACGGTCGGGCGCAGCCGCGCCGGGCGGCCTGCCGGACGACCTGCGGCCCGCGCCCAACGACGCCTATGACGCCTGGGTCGCGGCGTTCCGGGGGCGGGCTGCCTCGCAGGGGATCGCGCAGCCCACGCTGGCCGCGGCCTTTCGCGGCGCCGGCTTCCTGCCCGGCGTCGTCACCCGCGACCGCAACCAGACCGAATTCACCCGCACGCTGGAGGACTACCTCTCCATCACCGTGTCCGAGGAGCGGGTCCGGCGCGGGCGCGCGGCGCTGGCCCGGCATCGCCGGACGCTGGAGGCCATCGAGGACCGCTTCGGCGTGGAGCCCGAGATCGTCACCGCGATCTGGGGGGTCGAGAGCTTCTACGGCGACCGGCGCGGCGAGATCCCGGTGATCTCCTCGACCTCGACGCTCGCCTTCGACGGCCGGCGCGGGCGGTTCTTCGAACAGCAGCTGGTGGCGGCGCTCAGGATCCTGCAGAACGGCGACACCACACCCGAGCGCATGGTCGGCTCCTGGGCCGGCGCGATGGGGCATACGCAGTTCATCCCCACCTCCTACCTGCAATTCGCGGTCGACTTCACCGGCAACGGGCGACGCGACATCTGGTCGGACGACCCCACCGACGCGCTGGCCTCGGCGGCGGCCTATCTGCAACGCAACGGCTGGCGACGGGGCCTGCGCTGGGGCGGCGAGGTCGGGGCCGGGGCGCCGGCCGGCCCGGTGATCCAGCCGCAGGCGGGCGGGCCGCGCTTTGCCACCACCCATAATTTCAACGTGATCAAGCGCTACAACAACTCGGACGCCTATGCGATCGGGGTCGGTCATCTGGCCGACCGGATCGCCGGGGGCGGACCGCTGAGGGGCAGCTTTCCGCCCGACGCCTTCGGGCTGACCCGCGCCGACCGGATCGCCCTGCAGGAGCGGCTCACCGCCCGCGGCTTCGACACCCTGGGCGCGGACGGCGTGATCGGCCGCAACACCGAGGCCGCGATCCGCGCCTATCAGGCCAGCCGCGGCCTGCCCGTCACCGGCACGCCATCGCGCGAGCTGCTCCGGAGCCTGCTCTGAGGCCCCTGCCCGGGGCGGGCCGCACAGGGCCCGGGCCCCAAGGCCTGCCCGGCCGCCACGGCTTGCCCGGCCGCCACGGCTTGCCCGGCCGCCACGGCTTGCCCGGCCGCCACGGCTTGCCCGGCCGCCACGGCTTGCCCGGCCGCCGCATTGAGGTCACATTCGGGCAATACCGTCGGTCACTCCCTGACGCCTGGTCCGCATGCTCGACTTCCTGCTCTCGCCCCCCGTGGTGCCGTTCTCGCTTGCGCTCGGCCTGCTGGCCGGACTGCTGCTGCTGGAGATCGCGGCGCTCCTTGCGGGGGCCACGCTGCTGGGCAAGGGGGCGTCCGAGGCTGACCTCGAGGCGGATCTCGGGGCCGATCCGGGAGGGGGGCCCGACGCCGCGCCCGAGTTCGGGGGCGGACCCGAGCTGTCGGCCGGGGCCGGGGCGCCGGAACTCCCCTCGGCGGCGGACCTCGCGCAGATGGACACCGGCGGGCTGGACGCCGCCGACCTCGGGCTCGACGGCACCGCGACCGCGCCGGCCCTCGCGGCCGGCGGGCTGGCGGCGGCGCTGGGGCTGGGGCGGGTGCCCTTCCTGATCTGGCTGGCGGCGGTGCTGGCGGGCTTCGGCCTGTCGGGCTATCTGCTGCAATCGCTCGCGACGCAGCTCTTCGGCGCGCCCCTGCCGGCGGTGCTCGCCATCCTGCCCGCCGCCGCGCTGGGCCTCGGCTTTGCCCGGCTCTATGGCCGCGCGCTCGCCCGCCTGATCCCCCGCACCGAGAGCTCGGTCCGCTCCAAGGCCATGCTCAACCGCAAGCGCGGCGTGGTCAGCCAGGGCACCGCCCGCGCCGGCCAGCCGGCCGAGGTGCGCGTCACCGACAGCTTCGGCAACCTCCACTTCATCCGCGCCGAGCCGCTGGACCGCCGCGAGGCAATCCCCGCCGGCACCGAGGTGCTGGTGCTGCGGATCCTCCAGGGGTCAGAGCGGGGCAGCTTCCGCATCGTCCCGCTCTCCGATCCGTGATACCCTCTCCCATCTGCCTGCACAGGAGCGTGCCATGCCTCTCGGCGATTACCTGATCCTGATCGGGGTCATCCTCGGCCTCTTGGTCCTGACCGCGCTGATCATGGCCCGCCTCTATCGCCGCACCACCCGCGAGATCGCGCTGGTCAAGACCGGCTCGGGCGGCAAGCGCATCATCATGGACGGCGGCACCATCGTCATCCCGCTCCTGCACGAGGTCCGCCAGGTCAACATGAAGACCCTCCGGCTGGAGGTCACCCGCACCGGTGAGGCCGCGATGATCACCCGCGACCGGATGCGGGTGGATGTGGGGGTGGAGTTCTACGTCTCGGTCATGGCCAACGACGAGGGCATCAGCCGCGCCGCGCAGACGCTGGGCGAGCGGACCTTCCATGTCGACCAGCTGCGCGAGATGATCGAGGGCAAGCTGATCGACGGCCTGCGCGCCGTGGCCGCGCAGATGAGCATGGACGAGCTGCACGAGAACCGCGCCGAGTTCGTGCAGCAGGTGCAGAACACCGTCAGCGAGGACCTGCTGAAGAACGGGCTGATGCTGGAATCGGTGTCGCTGACCGCGCTGGACCAGACCCCGTTCGAGGCGCTGGACGAGAACAACGCCTTCAACGCGGTCGGCATGCGCAAGCTCGCCGAGGTCATCGCCAAGTCGCGGATGGAGCGCGCCGAGATCGAGGCGCAGGCCGATGTGAACGTGCGGCGCTCGGCGATGGAAGCCGAGCGCACCAAGCTCGAGATCGAGCGCGACGAGCAGACCGCCCGCATCGCCCGCGAGGCCGAGGTGGCGACGCTGCGCGCCGCACAGGAGTCCGAGATCGCGCAGCGCCGCGCCGACGCCCAGCGCGAGATCGAGCGCGCCCGCATCGCCCAGGAGGAATCGATCCGCGCCGCCGAGATCGCCCGCGAGCGTGCCCTGCGCGAGGCCGAGATCACCCGCGACCGCGAGCTTGAGGTCGCCGAGCAGGAGCGCCAGATCGTCGTCGCGCAGAAGTCCGAGATGGAGAGCCAGGCGCGCGCCTCGGCCGACCGGGCGCGGGCCGAGGCCGCCCAGGCCGCCGAGGCCATCGTCACCGCCCGCGCCGTGGCCGAGGCCGAGCGGATCAAGCAGATCGCCCTGATCGAGGCCGCCCGCGAGGCCGAGCGCGAGGCCACCGCCATCCGCCTCGCCGCGGCGGCCGAGCGCGCCGCCGCCGAGGACCGCGCCGCCGCCCGGCTGGAGGAGGCCCGCGCCGAGGCCGAGGCGATCAAGATCAAGGCCGACGCGATCAAGGCCGAGCTGCTGGCCCAGGCCGAAGGCAACCGCGAGCTGGCCGGCGCCGAGAACGTGCTCAGCGAGCAGATCGTGCGCATGCGGGTGGAGCTCGCGCGGCTTCAGGCGCTGCCGCAGATCGTCGAGCAGATGGTGAAGCCGGCCGAAAAGATCGACACCATCCGCATCCATCAGGTCTCGGGGCTGGGCGGGGGCGTCGGCAACGGGGCGGCAGCCGGAGCGGCGACGGACAAGCCGCCGGTGAACCAGGCGCTCGATTCGATCATGGGCATGGCGGTGCAGCTTCCGGCGCTGCGCCGGATCGGCGAGGAGCTGGGCATCTCGCTGGACGGCGTGACCGGCGTGCTGGACAGCGCCCGCGCGCCCGGTCCGAACGGGGCCGCGGGGGGGGCGCCGGTGCCGCCCGCCGACAGCCCCGCCGCACGGCGCGCGGCCGGCACGTCCGAGTGACGGGCCGGGGCGGTGGCCTCTCCGACGCTGTGGGGGATGGGAGGGCTGGCGCTGGCCCTCATCGCCGCGGGCGTCTGGCTGAACCACAGCGCCGCCCCCACAGGGGCGCCGACAGCGGCCCCGAGGGAGGCCCCGAGGGAGGCCCGGAACGCCACCGCAGCCACGGACCCGCACCATCTCCTCCCGCCGCCCCGACCGGCACCGAGCACCGCCCCGACGGCCACAGCCCGCGGGACCCCCGGCCCGGAGCAGGCCCCGCCCCTCGCCCCGGCCGCGCGTGGGCCGGATGGCACCGAGCAGAACACCCCCCCGCCGGATGAGGCGGGGCCGGATCGGGCAGCCCTCGATGGAACGGGGGCGGACGACCCGGGCGGGGGCGTGGTCTCCCGCGTCGGACCGGGCGAGGCGCCACTGCCCCCCACGGACGGCGCCACCGCGCCCGAGCCGCCCCCCGACACCGGCCTTCCCCGCGCGGATCGGCTGACCGCCTATCGCGGCGGGCCGGTGTGGCAGCTCGCCCGGCCCGAGGACAGCGGCGAGACGTACGGGCGGATGATCCTGGCGGCGCTGGGCAGCCGCCATGGCGCGGCCCCCTATTTCGGCGCCGCCGCCGTGGCGGCCGGCAGCGACAGCATCGGCATCGTCACCGGCTATGCCGCGCTGGAACCGGCCGAGGCCGCGGCGCTGCGGGCCTGCCGCGGGGACTGCACGATCGTCGCCCGGCTCGTCCCCGAGGATTTCGACGGCCGCCGCGCCGACACGCTGAACGCCGCCCAGGCAGAGGCGCGCGCGCAGCTGACCCGCGCCGCGCGCATGCAGGGGCCGCAGGCCGCGTTCCATCACGTGCTGGCCTGGTCCGACGAGGGCGCCTTCGGCACCGGCAGCCTCGGCGACCCCGAGGCCGCCCGCATCCTCGCCATGCTCGCCTGCCGCACCGAGCAGCGCCGGATCACCGGCCCCGAGGACGGGGCCGCATCCTGCCGCGCGGCCCTCGTCGCCGGGCCGCCCCCGACCGCCGGACCCTGAGCCTCACAGCCCCGCGCCCGCCACGTCAGGCCCGCGGCAGGCCTCACGCGACCGGGCGGGCGCTTCGGGCGCGCGACGGTGGCCGGTCGGGGGACGGATCGCGCCCCCGGCCGATCAGCCTCCCAGCGCGTCGTTGCAGCGGGCGCAGGTGCCGGCGTGGGGGTGCTGGCCCACGTCCGGCAGGATCTTCCAGCAGCGGAGGCATTTGGCGCCCTCGGCCTTTTCGAAGACCACGCCGACGCCGGGCACCTCGGGCAGGCGGAACGCCTCCTGCGGCATCGGATCGCCGGTCAGCACCACTGCCGAGGTGATGCAGATGTCGGCGAAGTCGACGGTGCGCAGCGCCTTCAACACCTCGGCATCGCGGACATGGACGACCGGCGCGGCCTCGAGGCTGGCGCCGATGACCTTGTCCTGGCGCTGGATCTCCAGCGCGGCGGTGACCACGCGGCGGGTCTGGCGGATGCCGGCCCATTTCGCCGCCAGCGCTTCGTCGCGCCAGCCGGCCGGCGTGTCGGGGATGTCCTGGAGATGGACGCTCTCCTCGGGGCCGGGGAAACGCGCGAGCCACACGTCCTCGGCGGTGAAGACGAGGATGGGGGCGAGCCAGGTGGTCAGCCGGTGGAACAGCAGGTCGAGGACGGTGCGCGCCGCCCGCCGGCGCAGGCTGTCCGGCCGGTCGCAATAGAGCGCGTCCTTGCGGATGTCGAAGTAGAAGGCGGACAGGTCCGAGGTCGCGAAGGTGAAGAGCTTCTGGAACACCCCCTGAAAGTCATAGGCGGCGTAGCCCCGGCGCACCTCGGCGTCGAGTTCGGCCAGCCGGTGCAGCACCCAGCGTTCGAGTTCGGGCATGTCCTCGGGCGCCACGCGCTCGGCCTCGTCCCAGCCGGCGAGGTTGCCCAGCAGGAAGCGTAGCGTGTTGCGCAGGCGGCGATAGCTGTCGGCCACCCCCTTGAGGATCTCGGGGCCGATGCGCAGATCGGCGGTATAGTCCGACTGCGCCACCCAGAGCCGCAGGATGTCGGCGCCGTTCTGGCGGATGACATCCTCCGGCGCCACGGTGTTGCCCAGCGACTTGGACATCTTCATGCCCTTCTCGTCGAGGGTGAAGCCGTGGGTCAGCACGCCGCGATAGGGCGCGCGGCCCAGCGTCCCGCAGGCCTGCAGCATCGAGGAATGGAACCAGCCGCGGTGCTGGTCGGTCCCCTCGAGATAGAGGTCGGCGATGCCGTCCTCGGTGCCGTCCGCCCGGTCGCGCAGCACGAAGGCATGGGTCGAGCCCGAGTCGAACCAGACGTCGAGGATGTCGAACACCTGTTCATATTCCGACGGATCATGCAGGCCTTCGAGCACGCGCTCCTTGAATCCTTGCACATACCAGACATCGGCGCCCTCGGCCTCGAAGGCGGCCTTGATGCGGGCGTTGACCTCCGGGTCGCGCAGCAGGAAGTCGGGGGCGTCCGGGCGCGCGCCCCGTTTCGTGAAGCAGGTCAGCGGCACGCCCCAGGCGCGCTGGCGCGAGAGCACCCAGTCGGGGCGCGCCTCGATCATGGAGTAAAGCCGGTTGCGCCCGGTCCGCGGGGTCCACTCCACCAGCCGGTCGATGGAGGCGAGCGCCCGGGCGCGGATGGTGTCGCCGAATTCGCCCTTGCCGTCGTCGAGCGTGCGGTCGATGGCGACGAACCACTGCGGCGTGTTGCGGAAGATGAGCGGCGCCTTGGAGCGCCAGGAATGCGGATAGGAGTGTTTCAGCCGCCCGCGGGCCAGCAGGGCACCCACCTCGACCAGCTTGTCGATGACGGCGGCGTTGGCGTCGCCTTCCTTGCCCTTGGGCGTGATGATGACCTTGCCGCCAAAGACCGGCAGGTCGGGGCGGAACGAGCCGTCCTCCAGCACGTTGTGGGTCATCGGCAGGCCGTGCTTCAGGCCGATCTGATAGTCGTCGTCGCCGTGGGAGGGCGCGGTGTGGACGAAGCCCGTGCCGGCGTCGTCGGTGACGTGATCGCCGGGGAGCATGGGGACGGGGAAATTCCAGTTGTTGCCGTCGTCTTCATCCCCGGGAACAAGGCCGCGGAAGGGGTGGGCGAGGATCAGCAGCCCCAACTCCTCGGCTCCGACGCCGCGATGCCGCGTGAACCCCGTGACGCGTGCTGCACGAAACACCTCCTCCGCCAGCCGATCTGCCATCACCAGCAGATCGCCGGGTCTGGCCCAGTTGTCGGCTGCGGCCTCGGTCACTTCGTAAAGACCGTAGGCGACGTCGGGATTGAAGCACACCGCGCGGTTCTGCGGGATGGTCCAGGGCGTCGTCGTCCAGATCACGACGGAGCTTCCACGAAGATCCGAGGGATGTGCAGACGGAGCATCGCCGGGTTCGAAATCCGCCGTCCGCCCCGCGGTGACTACCGGGAATTTGACCCACACCGTGTGGCTCTGATGGTCGTGATACTCCACCTCCGCCTCGGCCAGCGCGGTCTTCTCGACCGGGGACCACATCACGGGTTTCGAGCCCTGATAGAGCGTGCCGTTCATCAGGAAGGTCATGAACTCGGCCGCGATGACCGCCTCGGCGTGGTAGTCCATGGTGAGGTAGGGCTCGGACCAGTTGCCGATCACGCCCAGGCGCTTGAACTCCTCGCGCTGCACGTCGATCCAGCCCTCGGCGAAGCGGCGGCATTCGCGGCGGAAGTCCACCACGGGCACGGCGTCCTTGTCCTGGCCCTTGGCGCGGTACTGCTCCTCGATCTTCCATTCGATGGGCAGGCCGTGACAGTCCCAGCCGGGGACGTAGCGGGCGTCGTGCCCCAGCATCTGGCGCGAGCGGACCACCATGTCCTTGAGGATCTTGTTCAGCGCATGGCCGATGTGGAGGTGGCCGTTGGCATAGGGGGGGCCGTCGTGCAACGTGAAGGGCGGGCGGGGCCGGCCGGCGGCGGCCGCCGCTTCGGCCTTGGCACGCAGGCGGCCGTAGATGTCGAGCCGGGCCCAGCGGTCGAGCCAGTCGGGCTCGCGCGCGGGCAGGCCGGCGCGCATCGGAAAGGCGGTGTCCGGCAGGAAGATGGTGTCGCGATAGTCGGGCAGGGCGGTGGCGTCTGTCGGCATGGGGGACCCCGGCGGGATTTGGAGCGGCGGGAAGGGGGGTGAAAGGGCGTGTCCCGGCGGCTCTGGGTGTCAGAGCGCCGGGCCGGTAATTCGCTGGATCGCGCAGAGCCCCGACATGCTCCGGTCTATAGGGCTGCACCGCGGCGCGGTCCAGAGGGGCCGCGCCCCGTGCCCGGCGGCGTGGTGCGCCGGGGACAGGTCGGGCCCGGCGCGGGGCACCGCCCCGGGGGGCGGGCAGGGTCTGTCCGGCGCCCAGGAACAGGGCAGGCTGCCCGGATTCGATGCAGCGCATGCCGGGGCGCCGGGCCGCGCGGGGCCGGGCCCGTGGACGGCGCGTTGACAGGGCGGGCGCGCGCGTGGTCGCCTCGGCCGCGTGAGGTGGGACGGGGTGCCGGACATGAGCATGAGGGCGTCCGAGGCGCGCCAACGCATCCCCCGGGGGTCCGCGGGCGCTGGCGAGGCGCGGGGCAGCACGGCATGGGCGCTCCCTCCGGCGCGGGTGCGGCCGAGGCCGGCGGGCATCGCCGTGACCGGCCGGATGAGCGGTCCCCTGTGGCGCCCGCCCGGCCTTGGCCGGCCCGGGGCGCGCGACGGCGGCGGGCGCGGCGCCCTCGGGGCGGCGCCGTGATGCGCCCGCTCGGCCCGAACGACCGCAACCGCTGGGCCGCCGACGCCGATGGCGCCGACCTCGTGCGCCCGGCGCGGCCTGCGCGGCCGGTCACCCTCGCCGCCGCGCCGAAACCCGTGCGGATCGACCTCGCCCGCGCGGCGCTGATCGTGGTGGACATGCAGAACGACTTCTGCCACCCCGAGGGCTGGCTGGCAGGCATCGGTGTCGACATCACGCCTGCCCGCGCCGCCATCGCCCCCATCGCGGCCATGCTGGGGCCGGTGCGGGCGGCCGGCCTGCCGGTGATCTGGCTGAACTGGGGCAACCGGCCCGACCGCGCCAACCTCTCGCCGGCGCTTCTGCATGTCTATGACGGCGCAGCCGAGGGCCGGGGCCTCGGGGCGCCGCTCGGCCCCGGCGGGGCGCGGGTGCTGGAGCGGGGCTCGTGGTCGGCCGAGGTGGTGGAGGAGCTGACCCCCGGCCCCACCGACATCCGCGTCGACAAGCACCGCATGAGCGGCTTCTGGGACACGCCGCTGGACGCGATCCTGCGCAACCTGCGGGTGGACACGCTGCTGTTCGCCGGGGTGAACGCCGACCAGTGCGTGCTGCACACGCTCGCCGACGCGAACTTCCTCGGCTACGACACGCTGATGTTCGAGGATGCGGCGGCCACCACCTCGCCCGGGTTCTGCATGCAGGCCACGGTCTACAACGTGCGGCAGATCTTCGGCTTCACCCTGACCACGCCCGCCTTCCTCGACGCGCTGAAAGGAGTGTGAGATGTCCCGTCCCGTGTCCAGGACCCCGCGCGAGATGCGGGCGTTCAAGATCTCGGAGGCCGACACCAACTATTTCGCCTGCATCGCCGATCCGGTGGACGACGGCGTGGGCTTCACCATCGTGGTGGAGATCTATCAGCCCGGCGGCGCCACGCCGCCCAACACCCACGCCACGGCGCATGAGGTCTTCTATATCCTGGAGGGGACCGGCAAGGGGTTTTGCGACGGGGTGGAGGTGGACCTCGCGCCGGGCTCGACGCTGATGTTGCCGCCGGGCAAGGAGCACATCGTGCGGAACACCGGGCCCGGCAAGCTCTATGCGCTGTGCGTGATGGTGCCGAACGAGGCCTTTGCCGAGATGATCCACGCGGGCATTCCGGTCGAGCTCGACGCGGAGGACATCGCGGTGCTGACCCGCGCCGCGAGGGCGGCCGCGTGATGGAGGTGAACCTGCCCGAGGTGGTGGCCGAGGTCGAGGCGGTCTTTGCCCGCTACGAGGCGGCGCTGGTGGGCAATGACGTGGCGGTGCTGGACGAGCTGTTCTGGGACAGCCCGCACACGGTGCGCCACGGCCCCGGCGAGAGCCTGTACGGACGCGACGAGATCCTGGCCTTTCGCCGGGCGCGGCCGTCGGCGGGGCTGGAGCGGCGGCTGGCGCGGACGGTCATCACCACCTTCGGCCGGGATCTGGCCACGGCGAGCACCGAGTTCCACCGCCCCGGCGTGCCCCGGGTCGGCCGGCAGTCGCAGACCTGGGTGCGCCTGCCCGAGGGGTGGCGCGTGGTCGCGGCGCATGTCTCGTTCCGCGAGGGTTGAGGTCGGCGCCGCCTGTCGGAGGTTGCGCGGGCGGGGGCGTCGCAGGGGGGCCGTCTGCCCCCCGTCGCCTTCGGCGACTCCCCCCGAGGATATTTGAGGAAAGATGAAAGGGGGGCGCCCGGGGGGCGCGTCTGGCTGCGGGGCCGGGTCGAGTGCCGGGGGGGGCAGGCCTGGGGGGGGCAGGCGGGTGGGTCAGGCGGGGTCGGGTCCCGGGGGGCGGGTCGGCAGCCAGCCTTCGGCGGTGAGGGCGCGGCGATAGGTGCGTCCGACCGGCACGCGGCGGCCGTCGCGCAGGCGCAGGAACAGGCGCTGGCCGTCGCGCTCGACGCCCTCGAGGGCGTCGGCGGCCACCCACCAGGAGCGGTGGACGCGGCGGCCGAGGGCGCGCAGTTCGCGCGCGGCGTCCTCCATCCGGCACAGGATGAGCGTGCTGCCGGCGGTGGTGTGGACGGCGAGGTAGTGGTCCTGCATCTCGAGGCACAGGAGGCGGCCGGTCGGCGGCCCCGGAAGGCGGGCGAGGAAGAGCGCAGCGCCGGCGTCTGCCGTGCCGCCGGCAGGGGCGGCTGCGTGGGTCGCTGTCCGGGGCGCGGCGCCTGCCCGGGGACCCGGCCCGGGGTCCGTCCGGGGGGCCGGCGCGATGTCCGCCCGGGGTCCGGCCGCGGGGGTGTCGGGGGCGGGGTCCGGGGGGGCGGCGGGGGCGGCCGCGGCCTCCTGAAGGTCGGCGAGGGCATGGGCGGGCAGCGCGATCGCCGCGAGGAGGAGCGCCACCTTGGCGAACAGCGCCGGCAGGTCTCCGGGCCAGCCCAGCCCGGCCAGCGCCCCCGACATCGCCACCACCCCCGTCGCCGGCAGCGACACCAGCGCCGCGCCCACCAGCGGCACGGCGGCGCGGCGCAGCGGCATGGCCTCGGGCACGAGCGCCTCGATGCGCCGGATCGCGATGTCGCACAGGAGCCAGTTGACCCCGACGACCGCCAGCCAGAAGCCGAGCCGCGGCAGCACCGGCAGCAGCTGATAGGTGCCGAACGGCCCGATCAGGCCCAGCACCACCCCCACCGCCACCGGCCCTGCAAGCCATGCGGCCACTGCCCTCATCCGTTCGCGCATCGCGAACGCAGGCTAGCATGCCGTTGGCGCAGTTCCCCAGCCCCTTGCGAAGCTTCGGTTGCCGCGGCGGGCGTCGGCCGGGCAGGGTCGGGACCGACAAGGCGCGGGAACCGCCGGCGCCGGACCGATGGAGGCCGGCCGCCCGACCCGCAGGCGGGGCGGGGGCCCGACGCGGAGGGGAAACGATGAGCGGCATGATCCTGGGCGTGCACATCGCCGCGGGACTCGCGGCGCTGCTGGCGGCGGGCGCGGCCCTGGGCGCGCGCAAGGGCGGCGCCTTGCACCGGGGCGCGGGACGGGTGTTCGTGCTGGCCATGCTGGCGGTGACGCTGACGACGCTGGCGCTGGTGGCGCTGCGCCCGAACCTCTTTCTGTTCCTGGTCGGGATCTTCAGCTTCCATCTCGTGTTCACGGGCTGGCGGGCGGGGGCGCTGCGCGATGGCCGGCCGCGGGCCCTCGACCATGTCGCCGGCGGCGCGATGGCGTTGGCGGCGGGGGCCATGCTGGGCCTCGGCGGGGCCAGCCTCCTGGGGGGCGACCTCCTGGGGGGCGACCTCCTGGGGGGCGGAGGCTCGCGGCCGGTGGTGCTGATCGTCTTCGGGGCCATCGGGCTCGCGCTCGCGCTGTCGGACTGGCGCGGCTGGCGGGCGGGGCCGGTGCAGGGGCGGGCCCGCATCGCCCGGCACCTGACGCGGATGCTGGCCGGCACCGTCGCCGCGATCACCGCCGCGGGGGTCGTCAACCTCGGCGGCCTGCCGGAGCTGGTGCTGTGGCTCGGGCCCACCCTGGTGATGACACCCGTGATCCTGTGGTGGACCCTCCGCACGCTGCGCCCCGCGCGCTGACGCCCCCCACCCGAAGACAAGGAGACCGTCATGGCCCGCCGCCTGCTGCGCATCGCCGCCTGGAGCCTCGCCGTCCTGGCCGCCCTCGCCCTCGCCGGGGTCCTCTGGCTGCGCCAGAGCCCCTATTGGGCCGGCATCACGCTGTTTTCCGAAAGCACCCGGGTCGAGAACTTTCGCACCATGGACCGGGTGTTTCCGTCCCACACCGTCGCCCGCGCGGGCCCGGTCCGCCCCTTCGGGCACGACCCGCGGCCGCTGCCCGCCAGCTATGTCTTCGACGGCGAGGAGCGGGACCTCGCGGCCTTTCTGGACCGCACCGTGACCACCGGGCTCCTCGTGGTGCGGGACGGCGCCATCACCCATGAGGAATACCGGCTGGGCGCCGACGAGACCTCGACCTTCACCTCGTGGTCGGTGGCGAAATCGGTGGTCTCGGCGCTGATCGGGATCGCGCTGGAGGAAGGCGCCATCGGCAGCCTGCGCGACCCCATCGGCGCCCATGTGCCCGAGTTGCGCGGCACCCCCTATGGCGCCGTGCCCATCGAGGACGCGCTGACCATGTCCTCGGGGATCGCCTTCGACGAGGATTACGCCCGCGCGACCTCGGACATCAACATGCTGTTCCTGCGCACCATGGCCATGGGCCAGCCGCAGGCGGAGCTGCTGGCGGGGCTCGAGGCCGTGCGTCCGCCGGGCGTGTTCAACGACTATGTCAGCTCGGACACCATGGCGCTGGGGCTGGTGCTGGAGGCCGCCACGGGCATGCCGCTGGCCCAGTATCTCGCGACGCGGATCTGGGGGCCGATGGGCGCCGAAGCCGACGCCTTCTGGAGCACCGACCGGCGGGGGCAGGCGTTCGCGCTGTGCTGCCTGAACGCGCGGCTGCGGGATTATGCGCGGTTCGGCCGGCTGTTTCTGGAGGGCGGCGCGCGCGAGGGCGTCCCGGTGGTGCCGGCGGACTGGGTCGCGGCCTCGGTCGCGCCCGAGGCGGCGCATCTTCAGCCCGGGCCGAACCCGGCGTCGAGCTGGAGCTTCGGCTATGGCTACAAGTGGTGGATCCCCGAGGAGCCCGAGGGCGACTTTCTCGCCATCGGCGTCTGGGGACAGTTCATCCATGTCGACCCGGCGCGCGGGGTGATCATCGTCAAGACCGGCGCCGACCCCGGCTTTGACGACAACGACCACGAGACCGTCGCCGTCTTTCGCGCCATCGCCCGGAGCGTGGCGTCCCCCTGAGCCCCCCGCCGGCGGTGCCTCGGCCGAAGCGCGCCACCGCGCCCGGGAGGATGCCGGGAAAGCCGGTCGGCAGGGTGCCGAGCCGCAGCTCGACGACGCGAGGCGACAGGCGTCGGTGAAGGCTCCCGCCCGCCCGACGGGGAAGACGTTCCTGCCGAGGGGCGGCGTGATCCTCCCGGTCTCGCGCAGCCTGACCCGGAACACCCCGAACCGGATCACGCCAAGCGCCGCCTCCTGCACCATGGGCGGCACCCCCGGCAACGCCGGCAGCCGGTACCGGGCAAGGCGGACCGGCCCCTGCCTCGGCCCGCGGGGTGCCGGGCAGCACGTCGGGCGGGCGGACCGACCGGATCGGCCCGATCGTCGCCGCCCCCTCCCCGGGGTCGCGGACGTCCCTCCGGAAACAATCCACCGGTCGGCATCGGCCTTGCCCGGCCGCCGGCGATCGGCGCGGTCCCGACGGCGAGGCGCGCGACCGCTTGACTTCACCGCTCGACAGGCAAGACCCGTTCCCTCAGACAGCATCGAGCCACCAGCCCCAACCCGGATCCCCCAATGCCAGAGTTCCAGATCGCCGGCCGTCCGCTGCGCCTGCCCGTCATCGGGGCGCCGATGTTCATCGTCTCCGGGGTGGACCTGGTGATCGCCCAGTGCAAGGCGGGCATCGTCGGCGCGTTCCCGGCGCTGAACGCGCGCGGCGACGGACGGCTGGACGACTGGATCGGGCGCATCACGGCCGCGCTGGCCGAACATGACGCCCGCCACCCCGACCGGCCCGCCGCCCCCTTTGCCGTCAACCAGATCCTGCACCCCTCCAACACCCGGGCCGATGCCGATCTGGCGGTCTGCGTCGCGCACCGGGTGCCGATCGTCATCACCTCGCTGCAGATCTCGGCCCATGTGGTCGAGGCGGTGCATGGCTATGGCGGGATCGTGCTGCACGATGTCATCAACACCCGCCATGCGCAGAAGGCGCTGGAGGCCGGGGTGGACGGGCTGATCGCGGTCTGCGCCGGCGCCGGGGGGCATGCCGGCCGGCTCTCGCCCTTTGCGCTGGTCGAGGAGCTGCGCGCCGTCTTCGACGGCCCGCTGGCGGTGTCGGGGGCGATCTCGACCGGCGGCGGGGTGGCGGCGGCGCTGGCGATGGGGGCGGATTACGCCTATCTCGGCACCCGCTTCATCGCCGCGACCGAGGCGAACGCGGTTCCGGACTACAAGCGGGCGGTGGTCGCCGCCGGCGCCGAGCAGATCGTCTATACCAGCCTGATCACCGGGGTCCCCGCGAATTTCCTGCGCTCGAGCCTGGAGGCGGCGGGGCTCGATCCCGACAACCTGCCGGGCGCGGACAAGTCGAAGATGACCTTCGGCAGCGGCGGCAACATGGAGCACCGCGCCTGGCGCGACATCTGGGGCGCGGGCCAGAGCGTCGCCGGCGTGCGCCGGATCGAGACCACCGCCGCGATCGTCGACGGGCTGGAGGCCGGGTTCCGCGCCGCCTGCGCCCGCCTCTCGCGCGGATGACCGCAGGACCGTCCTCGGGTTCGGGGTGGGCGGCGCGCGCCGCTTCGCCGCGCCGGCACGTCCCCCGGGCATCGGCGGCTCGCAGGGGGCACGCAGATCGCAGGACCGCGCCCGCGGGGCCGCAAAGCCTTGCCAGACCCCGGGCGCTGAAATACTCCTCGTCAACGGCCCGCCGTCACGTGTGTGACATATGAGGTGGCTAGGCGCTTGGACATGGACGGGATGACCACCACGCACATGCCCAGACCCGACGCCGCCGGCGATGCGTCGCCGGGCCTTTCGCTCGACCGCGTGGGGCGCCGCTTCGACACCGCGACCGCGCTCGCGGATGTCTCGGTCGAGCTGCCGGCGGGACAGTTCTCGGTGCTGCTGGGCCCGTCGGGCTGCGGCAAGTCCACGCTCCTGCGGCTGATCGCGGGGCTCGACTCGCCCACCGAGGGGGCGATCCGGCTGGGCGGCACCGACATCACCGCCCTGCCGCCGTCGCGGCGCGACCTGTCCATGGTGTTCCAGTCCTATGCGCTGTTTCCGCATCTGACGGTGGCGGAGAACATCCTCTTCGGCCTTGCGGTGCGGCGCGTGCGGCGGGCCGAACAGCGCGCGCGGCTGGAGAAGGTCGCGCGCATGATGGGGCTGTGGGAGTTGCTGGACCGTCGCCCCTCGCAGCTCTCGGGCGGTCAGCAGCAGCGCGTCGCCCTTGCCCGCGCGGTGATCTCGGAGCGCCCGGTCTGCCTGATGGACGAGCCGCTGTCGAACCTCGACGCCAAGCTGCGCGCCGAGATGCGGGTCGAGATCCGCGCCCTGCAGCGCCGCCTCGGGCTGACCATGGTCTATGTCACCCATGACCAGGTCGAGGCGATGACCATGGCCGACCTCATCGTGGTTATGAACGCCGGCCGGGTGCAGCAGGCCGCCAGCCCGCGCGCGCTCTATGCCCGTCCCGCCAACACCTTCTGCGCACGCTTCATCGGCACCCCGCCGATGAACCTGATCCCGGCCGAGGCCCTGCCGACGGCGCCGCTCCCTCCCGGCGGCATGCTGGGCGTGCGCCCCGAGGACATCCACGTCGGCGCCGAGGGGCTGCCGGCGCGGCTGACGGGGGTGGAGTATCTCGGCGCCGACCAGCTCGCCGCCTTCGAGGTCGGCCCCGCCGGCGCCTCGGCCCGCGTGCTGGTGCGGCTGCCGGCGCGGGCGCCGCTCGCAGCCGACGGCCATGCCCTGGGCTGGCCCCCCGAGGCCGAACACCGCTTCGACGCCCAGGGGCGCCGGATCGACCCCGCCACTCCCTGATCCCCGTTTCCCGAGCCTCCCACCCCCTGAAGCACAGGAAGGAACCGCGATGACGCTTCTTGCCCGTCCCCGCCTGCTGGCCTCGGCCGCCGCGCTCGCGCTGGGCCTCGCGCCCGCCACCGCCTCGGCGGTGGATCTGGAGTTCTACTTTCCGGTCGCCGTCGGCGGCGATGCCGCCGGCATCATCCAGCGCATGGTCGACGCCTATCTGGCCGAGACCCCGGGCGTGAACATCAACGCCATCTACACCGGCAGCTATGCCGACACCACCACGCGGGCGATCACCGCCGCGCGCGGCGGCAACGCGCCCCAGCTCGCGATCCTGCTCTCCGTCGACATGTTCGCCCTGATCGACGAGGACATCATCCTGCCCTGGGACGACTTCATCACCGACGAGGAGCAGGAGACCTGGATCGGCGGCTTCTACGCCTCCTTCATGCGCAACAGCCAGACCGGCGGGCAGACCTGGGGCATCCCGTTCCAGCGCTCGACCCCGGTGATGTACTACAACAAGGAGGCCTTCGCCGCCGCCGGCCTCGACCCCGAAAGCCCCCCCGCCACCTGGGACGAGATGGTCGAGATGGGCCGGCAGCTCACCCTCCGCGACGCCTCGGGCACGGTCACGCAATGGGGCGTGCGGATCCCGTCCTCGGGCTTTCCGTCCTGGCTCTTCACCGGGCTGGTGGCCTCGAACGGCCAGGACGGGCTGGCCAACGACGCCGGCACCGAGGTGTTCTTCGACACGCCCGAGGTCGTGGGCGCGCTGGAATACCTCGTCTCGCTGGCGCAGGAGCACGGGATCATGGAGCCCGGCATCCTCGACTGGGGCGCCACGCCGCGCGCCTTCATGGACGGCAACGCCGCCATCGCCTGGACCACCACGGGCAACCTGACGAACATCCGCACCAACGCGCCCTTCGAGTTCGGCGTGGCGATGCTGCCCGCCAATGTCCGCCGCGGCGCGCCCACGGGGGGCGGCAACTTCTACCTCTTCGACGGCTCCTCTCCGGAACAGCTCCAGGCGGCGGTGGACTTCGTGAAATGGGCCACCGCGCCGGCACAGGCGGCGCAGTGGTCCATCGACACGGGCTATGTGGCGCCCCGCCCCGACACCTGGGACACGCCCGAGATGCAGGCCTATGCCCAGGAGGTCCCCGGCGCCCTCGTCGCCCGCGACCAGCTCGAATTCGCCGTGCCCGAACTCTCCACCTTCGAGGGGCCGCGGATCACCCAGCTCCTCAACGACAACATCGCCGCCGCCATCGTCGGGCAGAAGACCCCTGCCCAGGCGATGGCCGACGCCCAGGCCGCCGCGGGCGCGATCCTCGCCCCCTATCGCTGAGGCCGGGGCGCCCTGCGCGCAAAAGGCGTCCGGGCAGGGAGGGATCGTCACAACGGTCCTTCCCTTTCATCTTTCCTCAAATATCCTCGGGGGGAACGCCCCGCAGGGGCGTGGGGGGCAGAAGGCCCCCCTCCGCCGACCGAGCCGGGCGGAACCGAGACGCCCCGGGCGGCCGACCGCCACGCCGCGGCCCCGCCCCGGGCCGCCGCCAAACCGGGAGAACCGATGCGCCGCGAATGGGTCCATGCCTGGCTGCTGCTGCTTCCGGCGGTGGTGCTGCTCTTCACCTTCACCCATCTGCCGGCGGTGCAGACGGTGATCGACAGCTTCTGGTCCACGCCGCGGGGCCGGCGGCCCTCGGTCTTCGTCGGCCTCGCCAACTACGAGCGGCTTCTGGCCGATCCGGTCTTCGTGCTGGCGATGGTGAACAACGCGATCTATGCCGCCGTCACCATCCCGCTGTCGATCGCCCTCGCCCTCGCGATGGCGGTCTTCGTGCAGGGGCGGATCATGGGGCGGGCGTTTCTTCGCATGTCCTATTTCACCCCCACGGTGCTGCCGCTCATCGCCGTGGCCAACATCTGGCTGTTCTTCTACCTGCCGGGCTTCGGCCTCTTCGAGCAGATCCGCGCCCTCATGGGCCTCTCCCCCCGCAACTGGATCGGCCAGCCCGACACCGCGCTCTATGCCATCATGGCGGTCACGGTCTGGAACCAGGCCGGGTTCTTCATGATCTTCTACCTCGCGGCGCTGCAGACCATTCCCGACAGCCTGCGCGAGGCCGCCGCCATCGAGGGCTGCCCGCGGCTCACCTTCTTTCGCCGCGTCACCTGGCCCCTGCTGATGCCGACCACGCTGTTCCTGTCGGTCAACGCCACCATCAACGCCTTCCGCATGGTCGACCATGTCTTCGTCATGACCCAGGGCGGGCCGAACAACGCCTCGATGCTGCTGCTCTATTACATCTACGAACAGGGCTTCCGCTTCTGGGACACGGCCTATGCGGCCACGCTGACGGTGGTGATGGTGGCGGTGCTGGCCATCATCGGGATCGGGCAGTTCTTTCTGCTCGACCGGCGGGTGCATTACCGATGAGCGGCGCGGCCGGAACCATGGTGGCGGGGCAGTCGGCCCTCGACCGGGGGCTGTTCGTCGTGGGCGCCTGGGTGCTGGCGCTGATCTGGATCCTGCCGCTGGCCTGGGCGATCATGACCGCGATCCAGCCCTCGGCCTTCGAGTCCCGGCTCAACCCCATCGCCCCGCTGACGGTCGAGAACTTCATCCGGGCGTGGAATGCCGCGCCGTTCGGGCGGTATTTCGTCAACACCATCCTGCTCGTGACCATGGTGCTCGCGGCGCAGCTGCTCTTGTGCATCCACGCCGCCTTCGCCTTTGCCCGGCTCGACTTCCCCGGCAAGAACATCCTCTTCGCGCTGGTGCTGGTGCAGCTGATGGTGATGCCCGACATCCTTCTGGTGCGGAACTACGCCACCATGGCGCGGCTGGGGCTGATCGACACCATCCTCGCGATCGGCCTGCCCTATTTCGCCTCGGGCTTCGCCATCTTCCTGCTGCGCCAGACCTTCAAGACCATCCCGAAGGAGCTCGACGAGGCCGCACGGGTCGAGGGCTGTTCGCTGATGGGCCTGATCTGGCGGGTCTATGTGCCGCTGGCGAAACCCACGATCCTCGCCTTTGCGCTGGTCTCGGTCAGCCATCACTGGAACAACTTCATCTGGCCGCTGATCATCACCTCGTCGGTGGAGACGCGGCCGCTGACGGTGGGGCTGTCGATCTTCGCCACCACCGACAGCGGCATCGAATGGTCGGTCATCACGGCGGCCACGCTGATCACCTCGGGCCCGCTGCTCATCGCCTTCCTGCTGTTCCAGCGGCAGTTCGTGCAGAGCTTCATGCGGGCCGGCATCAAGTGAGAGAGGACACCGCATGACCCTTCCCCTGCTCGGCGCCGCCCTGACGCTGGAGCGTTTCCGCGGCTTGCGCGACTGGATGTGCGCCGACGGGCGGCCGCTGGAGATCCAGGATTTCGTCGGCCCCGCGGTGATCGCGGGCGACTGCGCCGGGCTGATCGCCGACTGGCGCGAGGCGCTCGCCGGCCATGGGGGGCTGCGCGGCATCCACGGGCCGTTCTTCGGGCTCGACATCTCCTCGCCCGACCGCGACATCCGCGCGGTGGTGCAGCGCCGCCTGATCCGCGGCATCGAGATCGCCGAGGCGCTGGGCGGCACCCATATGGTCGTGCACAGCCCGTTCACGTATTGGCACGTGCTGAACTATGCCAATTACCCCCGGCTGCGGGCCGACATCTTCGAGGCCTGCGCCGACTGCCTCGCGCCGGTGCTGGCCCGGGCGGCCGAGGCCGGCTGCACCGTGATGCTGGAAAACATCGACGACACCGACCCGGCCGACCGCACCGGGCTGGTGGCCATGATCGACCATCCCAACCTGATGGTCTCGCTCGACACCGGCCATGCAGAGCTGGCCCACGGCCGCTATGGCGCGCCGCCGGTGGTGGATTTCGTCGCAGCCTCGGCGGGGCGGCTCGGGCATGTGCATCTGCAGGATGCCGACGGCTACGCCGACCGCCACTGGCACCCCGGCGAGGGGCGCATCCCCTGGGCCCCGGTCTTCGAGGCGCTGGCCGCCGCCCCCTCGGCCCGCCTGATCCTCGAGGTCGCCCGCCGCCACGACCGCCTGCCCGAGACGACCGCGAGGCTCGCGGCCCTCGGCCTCGCCCGCTGAGCCCGCCCGCACTGAGCCCGCCCGCGGCTGCCCGATCCGGAGGCAGGGGCGGCGGGTCCGGCGGGCCGGGCGCTCTCGGTGGCTTGCGCAAGGCGGCGGGACGCTTCTAGTGTGGCGCGGACAACGGGGTCAGCCTGGGGAGACCGCAATGCGCCTTTGTTCCACCGTCCTTCTGGCCGGCGCGGCCGGCATGGCCCTGAGCGCCGGCAGCCCGCTGCAGGCGCAGACGCTGACGCTGTCCTGGTGGGGCTTCGGCGGCGACCGGCTGGAGGAGTTCGTGCTCGCCCCGTTCCGCGACTATTGCGGCTGCGAGATCGTCATCGAGACCGGCAACAACTCGGACCGGCTGAACCGCGTGCAGATCCGCGGCGGCGCCGGGGTGGACCTGATCTATCTCACCGACAGCTTCAGCCAGAGCGGGATCGAGGCCGGGCTGTTCCAGCCGATCGACCGGTCGCTGGTGCCCAACATCGACGGGCTGCACGAGCTCGCCCGGAACCCGCAGGGTGAGTTCGGCCCGGCCTATACCATCGGCCGCGTCGGCATCGTCTATGACAGCGCGCAGGTCGCCGAGCCGATCACCAGCTGGGCCGACCTGTGGCGCGAGGACCTGCGCGGCCGGGTCTCGCTGCCCGGCATCACCACCACCGCCGGCCCCATGGTGGTGATGACCGCCGGCGACGTCGCCGGGGTGGACGCCTTTGCCGACCCCGACGCCGCCTTCGCCCAGCTCGAGGCGATCCTTCCGAACGTGGTGAAGAACTACAACACCGGCTCGGAGATGATAAACCTCTTCAGCACCGGCGAGATCTCGGTCTCGATGGCGCAGGACTTCGCGCTGGCCCAGCTTCAGGCCGCGGTGCCGACCATCGTCTGGGCCGAGCTGGAGGAGGGCGACATCGCCACGCTCAACACCATCAACATCCCCGTCGGCGCCGAGGAGGTGGAGCTCGCCCACCGCTTCATCAACTTCGTCCTCGACCCCGAGCGCCAGCGCATCCTCGCCGAGAACGGCGTCGACGCTCCGGTCCATGCCGCGGTCGAACTCAGCCCCGAGGCGGCGGCGAACTGGACCTATGGCGAGCGGCTGCAGAACCTCCGCCGGGTGGACTATTCGCGGCTGAACGCGGCCCGCCCCGACTGGATCGAGCGCTGGAACGAGCTGTTCGGCGGCTGAGCCCCGCGACCGGGACGGCCCCTCGCCGGGGCCGACCCTGCGCGTCCCAGGGACCGAGCGCATGCACCGACTGACCGGATGGGCGCTGAGCACGCCGGCCACCCTGGCGGTGGTGCTGTTCCTGATCCTGCCGGTCGGCGCCACCATCGCCGTCACCCTGACCGACCCGCGCGGCCTCCTCGCCCCCTATGAGGCGTTCCTGAACAGCCGGTTCCGCCGCACCGTGCTGTGGCGGACGATGGAGATCGCCACCGTCACCACCCTCGCTGCGGTGATCATCGGCTTCTTCACCGCCTATGTGGTCTCGCGCGCCCCGCCGCGGCTGAAGTCGATCCTGATCATCCTCGCGGTGTTTCCGCTGCTGACCGGGGTGGTGGTGCGCAGCTTTGCCTGGCTGATCCTGCTGGGCCGCAATGGCCTCGTGAACGGCACGCTGATCTGGCTGGGGATCACCGACACGCCGATCCAGATGCTCTATACCCAGTGGTCGGTGATCCTGGCGATGGTCTATCTCTTCGTGCCGCTGATGATCCTCGTGCTGGTCGGCGTGCTGGAGACCATCCCCGACGACGTGATCGAGGCGGCCACCTCGCTCGGGGCCCCGCCCGGCGCGGTGTTCCGGCAGGTGATCTTTCCCCTCGCCGTGCCGGGCATCATCGTGGGCGCCGTGCTGGTGTTCACCGGCGCCTTCACCGCCTATGCGACGCCCGCACTGCTGGGCGGCGACCGGCAGATGACCATGGGCACGCTGCTCCATCAGCAGGCGATGGTGACGCTGAACTGGACCTCGGCCTCGACCGTGGCGGCGATCATGGTGGTGGTGACGGTGGTGGTGGTGCTGGCGATGACCCGCATCGCCCGCTGGCTGAACCCGGCCGCGACCTGACCGCCATGACCCGCCGCATCCACCCCGGGCTGATCCTGTTCGCGATCCTCGTCTATGTCTTCCTGATGGGGCCGCTGGTCATCGTCATCGGCGCGTCGCTGTCGGACACCACCTTTCTCACCTTCCCGCCGCAGGGGCTGTCCCTGCGCTGGTTCGAGCGGATCTTCGAGATCACCGCCTTTCGCCGCACCATGCTCACCTCGTTGCAGATCGCGGTGCTGGCGACCACGCTGGCGCTGATCATCGGCATCCCGGCGGCCTATGCGCTGAACCGCTATCGCATCCAGCTTCCGCTCTGGCTGTCGACGCTGTTCGTGCTGCCGATCCTGGTACCCGAAATCGTGCTGGGGTTCTCGCTGCTGCGCTCGGTGGCGGTGGGACAGGGGCTGCCGATCTTCTCGACCCTGCTGATCGGCCACACGCTCCTGGTGCTGCCCTATTGCGTGCGGGTGATCTCGGCCTCGCTCGCAAGCTTCGACTTCGCGGTGGAGGAAGCCGCCATCTCGCTCGGCTCGCCGCCGCTCAAGACCTTCTTCACCATCGTCCTGCCCAACGTGAAATCCGGCGTGATCGCGGCCTTCGTGCTCGCCTTCATCACCTCGATCAACGATGTCTCGGTGTCGCTGTTCCTGACGGGCCCGGGCATCTCCACCCTGCCGATCCAGCTTCTGGCGCATATGGAGCAGTTCTTCGACCCGACCGTCGCCTCGGTGTCGGTGCTCCTGATGGTGCTGACGGTGGCGGTGATGGCGGTGGTGGAATACACGCTGGGCCTGTCCTTCCTCGCCCGCAAGCAGGAGTGAGATGACCGAACCGCTCGTCCTCCGCGGCCTCTCGGCCCATTACGGCCGCACCCGGGTGCTGACCGACCTGTCGCTCGACGTCGGCGCGGGCGAGCTCGTCTCGCTCCTCGGCGCCTCGGGCTGCGGCAAGACCACCACGCTGCGGGTGGTGGCGGGGTTCCTGCCGCCCTCGGGCGGGAGCGTCACGCTGGGCGGGCGCGACCTGACGCGGCTGCCGGCGCACCGGCGCGACATCGGCCTCGTGTTCCAGACCTATGCGCTGTTTCCGCATCTGAACGTGCGCGAGAACGTCGCCTTCGGGCTGAAGCAGCGCGGGGTCGGCACGTCCGAGCGTCGCCGCCGCGCCGGCGAGATGCTGGAGCGGGTCGGCCTCTCCGCCCTGGCCGAGCGCCTGCCCGGCGCCCTCTCCGGCGGCCAGCGGCAGCGCGTGGCGCTCGCCCGCGCGCTGGTGATCGCCCCGCCCCTCCTGATGTTCGACGAGCCGCTGTCGAACCTCGACGCCAAGCTCCGCGTCGACATGCGGGTGGAGATCCGCCAGCTTCAGCGCGCCAACCGCACCACCGCCATCTACGTCACCCACGACCAGGAAGAGGCGTTCTCCATCTCGGACCGCGTCGCCATCATGAACGCCGGCCGGATCGAGCAGCTCGACACGCCCGAGGTCCTCTATCAGCGCCCCGCCAACGCCTTCGTCGCCCGCTTCGTCGGGTTCGAGAACCTGATCCCGTTGCAGGTCGCCTCGCGCGAGGGCGCCGAGGTCGTGGCCACCGGCGAGGGCGGCATCCGGCTGCACCTGCCCGCCGAGCGCTGGGGCGAGATCCCGGCGCGCTTCGTGCTGGCCACCCGCCCCGACGGCCTGACCGTCTCGCCCGACAGCGCGGCCGAGGGCATCCCCGCCCGCCTCGGCCTGCGCACCTATCTGGGCCGCGCCTATCAGTACCAGTGCACCACCGAGGCGGGGCCGCTGGTCGCCCACGGCCCCCTCTCGCGCCCGCTGCCGGCCGACACGGTGGCCCGCCTCGTGCCCAACCCCGACCAGTGCTGCATCCTGCGGCCCGAATGAGCGCGCCCCGACAGTCGACGGACCCCGCATGACCCTCCTGCTCGCCAACGCCACGCTGCTGCCCTGCACCCCCGACATGCCGGTGATCCCGCGCGGCTGGGTCCGGATCGACGGCGAGACCATCACCGCCCTCGGCGAGGGGCCCGCCCCCGAGATCGCCCCCCAGACAGCCGCCGAGACCATCGACTGCACCGGCGAGGTCATCCTGCCCGGCCTCGTCAACCCCCACGCGCATCTGCCGATGACCCTGTTCCGGGGCTTGGGCGAGGATGTCGACGACCGCCTCTTTCGCTATGTCCTGCCGCTGGAGCGCCGCTTCGTCTCGCCCGAGATGGTGCGCATCGGCACCGACCTCGCCTGTCTGGAGCTGGTGGCCTCCGGCACCACCACCGTCGCCGACATGTATTACCACGAGGCCGAGGTCGGTCGCTCGCTCGACCGCGCCGGCCTGCGCGGCGTGGTCGGCCAGACGCTGGCGGACTTCTCCCCCCCCGACCACGCCAGCATCGACGCGGGCTTCGCGCTGGTGGAGGATCTGGTGGCCGAGTTCCGCGGCCACCCCCGCATCACCCCCTCCATCG
>Ga0213835_100221_pt1 | contig 67948 bp, 48 predicted proteins | sample SWPATP01_FD_160576 | JGI IMG/M metagenome (GOLD analysis project Ga0213835, IMG submission 160576) | Coastal seawater microbial communities from Marineland, Florida, United States - SWPA TP0 #1 | ecosystem: Environmental > Aquatic > Marine > Coastal | place: USA: Florida | collected 2016-08-05 | reverse complement strand
TTCGGCGACTACTGGCCGCTCGGCATGCCGCTGACCGCCTTCTACTTCGTCATCGCCGTCGGCCTCGTGCCGATGATCTGGAGGTTCTGAAGAACGCGCCCGCGCCGAGTGGTCTGCGGCCGACCTTGCCTCCATCGGCTGCGACGCCGCGGTGCGCGACACCGCCGGACACCCCATGATAGGGGGCCGTGACCGGTCGGCCGCGGGCACCTCGGTGCCGCTCCACGGCCCTTGTGACGTGCAGCCCCTCGACCCGCCGGAGCTGTCGGAGCGTGCCCCTTTGAACCGCCCCGGGGTTCCGGGAGGGTGTCCGGTTCAACACGAGGGGAGCGCCGGATCGACGCGGTCGGCGGCGCCGGGATCGTTGCCTGATCGCTTCGGAGGCCCGGGCACGGGTCGTTGGATGCCGATGTCGCGGTTCTCAGACCTCGCCGGGCGCGTATCCCGCGCGATCTTCTTCACCGACCGGCCCCGGACATGAAACGCCCACCCGACCCGCGCGATCGTGCCATCCGCTTCACCGCCCCCACTGCCCGCTGCCCCGCAACGGACGGTCCGCCACACCGACAGGGGGCAATCGCACGCCGAAACACACGCGACAGGGCCGGGACGTGCGAGCCGGAGCGGATCGCGGGCAACGCCGAGCGGCTGGAGGCGCGCGGCGGGCGCCTGCTGCGCAGCGCGGTGATCCGCGGCAGCATCCTCGCACCCGACCTGCGGCCGGGCGGCGCCTTCAACGCCATCGGCGCGGTGGTGCTCGAGCCCTTCGGCGGCTCGGGCTCCGCCTGATCGCCTGCCATGCGCGGCGCCGCTTCGCCCGGCTGACGGGGCTTGACCCGAAGTTCTGCGACGTCATCGTCAGCCGCTGGCAGGGCTTCGCCCGGGGGGGCGACGCTGCGCGCAGGCCGAGCTGGCCAGATGCGCTTCGATGCCGAGGAGATCGACGGTCTCACCCAGCCGTCTGCGCCACCGAGAGGCTCCTGCCGGCTCGCCCCCACCTCAACCCGGATGTGCCGGATCGTTGCAGTGGCCCGCCCTCCGGACCGACACGGGCAGCCGGCGGGACGGCGGGGTCAACCGGCCGGCTGGAAGGCAAAGGGCGCGGCCGGCTCGAAGGCGGCGGAGACCTCGCCCGACAGCACGCGCTGCATGTCCAGCCCGAGGTCGAGTTTCAGGACCTCGGCGCCTTCCGAAAAATCGAGACTGTCGAGCTCGACCCAGAAGACGCTGGGCGAGATCACCGACTCGACATGATAGCGGCGGTCCTTGTGGTCGGCCACCACGCGCCAGCGGGTGGTCGAGAGGTTCGGCTGATCGGCCACCGAGATGCCCCAGGGGACCGATGTCTGCCGGATCACGCTGAACACCGAGGCGGCGGCGATGCGGGGATCGGCGCTCTGGACCACGGCGTTGATGTAGAAATGCGCCCGCACGAAGCGGTCCGAGGCGCGCACGGTGCCGGGCAGGAACTCGCGCGGGTTCACCGCCTGCCAATACTCCAGAACGGCGAGCTGGCGGTCGAAGGTGGGCTCGTTGGTCATCACCTGATAGCTGCGGTCGTGCCAGATGACCATCTCGCCGTCCACGAACTCGATGACGGCGCTGTCGCCGGTGGCGTCGGACAGCGAGACATGCACGGTGGCGGCGCGCCCCGGCGGGCCCACGGGCACCTCGCCGGTGGCCACATGCACCGGGTTCGCGCGCAGCTCGGCCACCGCCTCGGCCACGGTGGCGAAACGGTCTAGCAGGTATTGCGGGAAGATCGACAGCGAGACGCGGGGCGTCACGCCGTCGTCCTCGGGATAGGTCGCCTCGACCTCCCACAGCAGGTTTGCCACGAGGCCGGCCTCGTTCATGCCGTCGGCGGTGCTGATGTCGTAGCCGGTGACGATCAGGCTGCCGAACTCCGATATCCATTCCGCCGACCGCTCGCCGGCCGCGCCGTCCCGGGACATGCCGCGGGGAAAGACCCACAGGTTGGACACCATGGGCAGCTTCCAGTCCATGCTGCGGCCGGTGAGGACGCGATCCCCGGGGCCGAGATACACCGCGCGGGTGCAGCTGTCCGCCGCAGGTGCGGCCAGCAGGGCCGCCAGGGCGACGGCGGCGAGGGTGCGGGTGAGACGCATGGCGGAGTCTCCGAACTGGATAGGTGATGGTATCACAGCCTGTGGCCCTCGGTATCGGATCAAAAGTCCGGAGGCAGATTTCGGAGCTGCTGGCCGGTTCCATGGGCAGGCCCCGGCCGGAGCCGGGGAGGCGGGGGTCAGGCGCGGGCGTCGGCCTCGATGCGGGCGCGCCCGGGCAGGTCGACCATGCGGCGGCAAGCCGGCGCGGACCCGTTGCCGCCGCCTCGCCGGGAACCTTGCCCGCCGTTTCACGCTGTTCGCGCTCGGCGAGCTGATCCTGATCCGACGGAGGCTGGCGCCCGTCCTCGGCCTGTCCGCGCCTGTCAGCTATGCGGGACCGGTCCGAAAGGGTAGACTGCCGCTCGGAGGAGGCGGGGCCGAGGCCGCCGCACGGGAGGAGGGGGTGGAGGTGGCGCGCCATCGGGGGGCGACGCGACGGCAGGCACTGGTGACGCTCGCGGGCGCCGCCGGGCTCGCCATGCCCGCCCTGGCGCAGCAACGCCCGTTCCTGTTGGCGCTGACGCCGGTGCTGATGACCTCGGACCTCGATCTGCTGGGACTGCTGCGCGGCTATCTGTCCGCGGCGCTGGGTCTGCCGGTACAGCTTGCGACCCGGCGCAGCTATCAGGACGTGACGGTGCTGGTGCTGGGCGGCAAGGTCGACGCGGCCTGGGTGTGTGGCTATCCCTATGTGATGCACCGGGATCTTCTGGAGGTGGTGGCGGTGCCGCTGTGGCGGGGGGCGCCGCTCTATGAGGCGTATCTGATCGTCGAGCGTGGGGCGGCGGCGCGGGACTGGAGCGACCTCGAAGGCGACATGCACGCCTTTTCGGACCCGGATTCGAACTCGGGCTATCTGGTGACCGCGGCGCTGCTGGCGCAGCAGGGGCGGCGGGTGGAGAGCTTCTTTCGCGGCACGATGTTCACCTATGAGCACCGCAATGTCGTCCGGGCGGTGGCGTCCGGCCTCGCGCAGTCGGGCAGCGTGGACGGCTATATCTGGGAGGTCATGGCCGAGACCGAGCCCGACCTTGCCGAGGCCACGCGCGTGCTGCGGCGGTCCGAGCCGCTGGGCTTTCCGCCGGTGGTGGTGAACCCCGGCATGGCCGATCCCGGGCGCAGTGCCGCGCTGCGCGGGGCGCTTCTGTCCATGGCGGCGGATCCCGCCGGGCGGGCCCTGCTGGCCGAGTTGCGCCTCGACGGCTTTACCGAGGTGCCGGGCGGCCATTTCGACAGCATCGCCGCGCGGGCGACGCTGTTGCGGCAGCTCTGATGCGCGCGCTGGTCCTGCCCTTGCGGCCGCGCCGCCTGTTGCCGCGGCTGCCGCTGACGCTGCGGGTGCCGCTGGTGGTGGCCGGGCTGATGGTCCTCGTCTCGGTCGCGGTCTCGGAGCGCGCGCTGTCGCGGTTCGACGCCTCGCAGGGGCGGCATTTCGTCGAGCTGGGCAACGCCTATCTGGACGGGCTGGCGCCGGCGCTGGCGCCGGCGGTGGTGCGCGAGGACCCGTGGGAGGTGTTCGACGTCCTCGACCGCTCGCGCGGGCTCTATCAGGGGCTGGAGCTGCTGCAGACGGTGGTGACCGGGAGCGACGGCCGGGTGATCGCCGCCTCCGATCCGCGCGCGACGCCGGTGGGCAGCGCCTTTGCGGCCCCGCCGGCGCGGCCGGATGCGGCGCAGCTCGTGGCGCGGGGCGAGACCATCGCCCATCTGCGCCGCGACCTGCAGCATCGCGGCAGCACGGTGGGCGCGATCCATGCCCGTGTCGACATCGGCCCCCTGAAGGCCGAGCGCGACCGGGTGCTGTGGACGCTGATCCTGGGCAATGCCGTCATCACGGCGGCGCTGTCGCTCTTGGGCTATGTCGCGGTGACGCGGATGGTGCGGCCGCTGCGGACGCTCTCGACCCGGCTGGCGGCGGGCACGGCGCAGCCGGTGCCGGCCGCCGAGATGCCCGGCGATGCCGAGACGGCGCGCCTCTATGAGGGGTACAACCGCCTCGTCGCCGCGCTGGAGAGCCGCGAGCGGCTGACCCGCCGGCTGGCCGAGAAGGAGCGGCTGGCGGCACTGGGGCAGCTTGCCTCGGGGATGGCGCATGAAATCAACAACCCGCTGGGCGGGCTGACCACCGCGCTTGACACGCTGGAGGCCCATGGCGACGGGGCCGAGGTGCGGGCGCGCACCATTCCGCTGCTGCGCCGGGGGCTGGAGGATATCGGCCGGGTGGTACGGACCACGCTCGCGAGCCACCGCGGCGCGACCGACCATCGGCCGCTGGCGCCGGCCGATCTGGAGGATCTGCGGATCCTGCTCGCGCCCGAGCTGCGGCTGCGGGGGCAGAGCCTCGACTGGCATGTCGGCTTCGAGGCGCCGCTGCCGGTGCCCGCCGGGCCGCTGCGTCAGGCGCTGCTGAACCTGTTGCTCAACGCCGCCCATGCGACGCCGCAGGGCGGCCGGCTGGGCTTTTCCGCCGTGCCCGCAGGACGAGCGCTCCGGCTGAGCGTCGAGGATGCCGGCCCCGGCCTGTCCGCGGAGCTGGCAGCCTATCTCACGGCGGCGGGCAGCGGCGAGGCGCCGCTGCGCAGCGGGCCGCATCTGGGCCTGTGGCTGGTGCGCAGCATCGCCGGCGAGATCGGCGCACGGATCGAGGTGGCGCGCAGCCCGCTGGGCGGCGCGCAGGTGGTGCTGATCGTGCCGATGGAGGCGACCGGTGCCTGACGGGTCGCTCCGGGGTCGCCGCCTCGCGCTGGTCGAGGACGACGCGGTGATGGGCGAGAGCCTGATGGTGCGGCTGTCGCTGGAGGGGGCCGAGGTGCGCTGGTGGACCCGCGGCGCCGAGGCCGTGCGCAGCCTGCCGGGCTTCGGCCCGGAGGCGGTGGTCTGCGACCTGCGCCTGCCGGACCTCGGCGGCGAGGCGCTGTTTCAGCAGCTCGCCCGCCAGACCGCCGCGCCCTTCCTGTTCATGACCGCCTACAGCGACATCGACCAGGCGGTGCGGCTGATGCGGGCGGGTGCGGCCGACTATGTCTCCAAGCCCTTCGACTTCGCCGATTTCCGCGCCCGGCTCGACCGGCTGCTGTTGCCCGGCGCCGGCGCGCTCGGCCCCTCGGCGGCGATGCGGATGATCGAGGCGCAGTTGCAGCGGCTGGCGGCGCGGCCCGAGATCCCCGTGCTGCTGACCGGCGAGACCGGCACAGGCAAGCAGGTCTGCGCGCGGTTCCTGCACGACGCGGACGGGCGGGACGCGCCCTTTCTGGCCGTCGACTGCGCCGGGCTCGGCTCGGAGGGCTGCGAGGCGGCGCTGTTCGGCCCCGGGGGCATGGTGGCCGTGGCCGCCGCGGGCGGCACGCTCTTTCTCGACGAGGTCGCCGAACTGCCGCCCGGGCTTCAGCCGCGCTTCCTGCGGCTGATCGAGGAGCGCAGCTTCCGGCCGGCCGGTGCCGCGGCGCCGCAGCCCTTTGCCGGCCGCATCGTCTGCGCCACCCACGCCGATCTGCGCACACTGGTGCGGCAGGGCCGGTTCCGCGAGGACCTGCTCTTTCGCATCGACGTCGCCGGCCTCCATCTGCCCCCGCTGCGCGAGCGGCAGGAGGACATCCCGTGGCTGTTGCACCTGTTCCTGCGCCGCGCCGCCGCCCCGGGGCAGCCGGCGCCGGCCGTCTCCACCGGGGCCGAGCTGATGGCACTGCAGCACGACTGGCCCGGCAATGTGCGCGAGCTGCGCAACCGGGTGGAGCGCGCTGCCGCCCTCGCGGTCGGCACGATCGGTGCGGGCGACCTGTTCCCGGACCTCGCCGCGCCCGGCGATGACGTGGCCTCGCTGGCCGACACCCGCGACATGGCCGAGCGCCAGCACATCCGCCGCGCACTGGACCGCACGCAGGGCAATGTCCCCGAGGCGGCGGCGCTGCTGGGCGTCTCGCGCTCGACCCTGTTCGAGAAGATGCGCCGCCTCGGCCTTACCCGCTCGGGCTGACCCGCTCGGGCTGACTCGGTGGCCCGCCCCGTCTGCACGGCGCCAGTCCGGAAATCCGGACGCCGGCGGCCGCACAGTCCGGACTTCCGGACGCCGGCCGGCCCGCCCCGACGGCTCGCGACGGCGTCGGAAATCCTGCATCCGCAAAACATGCATGTTCGATGTCAGTACCTTGCCGGCCCGCGCCGCCAACGCCCCCACCCGCCGGCCTCTGCGGCTAGACTGAATGCAGACGAGACCCAGGGGGAGGACCACCGACATGACCAGAAATCTCGACCAGATCGAGCGCGACCTCGTGCGCCGTGCGCTGCGCGGCGAGCTGGGCCGGCGCGACCTGTTCCGCGTCTCGGCCATCGGGGCGACGGCGCTGACGGCCGGGGGCGGCAGCCTTGCGCTGGGCGCGGGCGCGGCGCGGGCCGATGCGGGCGGGCCCAATTACAAGCCGCTCGACCGTGTCATGCCCATCGGCGGGGCCAATGCCACCGGGCGCTGGTTCGAGTTCGACAGCCTGATCACCCCGGTCGAGAAGTTCTATGTCCGCAACCACTACCCCACCCCGCGGGCCGCGGATTACCCCGAGCTCGACCCGGCGCACTGGACGCTGAAGATCCACGGCGCCAGCGTCGCGAACCCGGTCGAACTCACCTATGAGGATCTGCTCAAGCTGCCCTCGCGCAACATCTTCGCGACGATGGAGTGCCACGGCAACGGCCGCAACCTGTTCTGGGAACAGCAGGAGATGATGGACGTCGCCGGCGGCCCGTGGGGTCTGGGCGCCGTGGGCCTCGCGGAATGGACCTATGTGCCGATGTCGGTGATCTTCGACCTGGTGGGGCTGAAGGACGACGCGGTGGAGGTGCTGTTCCACTCCGGCGTCGACGGCGAGGACATGCGCCGGCCGATGCCCGTGGCCGACATCCTGGAGCGGCCCGACGACATCGGGCTGGCCTACAACATGAACGGCCTGCCGCTGCAGCCCGACCACGGCGCGCCGGTGCGCGCGCTGGTGCCCGGCTGGGGCGGGACCGCCTCGATCAAGTGGCTGACCGAGGTGCGCGCGGAGCCCCACCGCTTCTGGGGCCGGCTGAACGTCAAGGCCGAGGCCTATATCGGCCCCGACCACGCCGCCGACACGCCCGGGGCGAACGACGAGTTCCTCGACGGCGTGACCGCCGAGGACGTGGTCGGCACCATGGTCCGCTGGATGAACGTCAAGAGCACGCTCACCGTGCCGCTGGTGCTGGAGAAGTCGCCGAACCTGCCGTCGAACTATCCGCTCGACCGCGGCGAGCTGCCGGTGATGACCGCCGGCCGCCACACCATGGCCGGCTATGCCTGGGCGCCGCACGGGGTGCGCGAGGTGCACTACCGCGTCAACGGCGGCGGCTGGCAGCGCGCGGCGCTCGTGCCCCCGAACCTCGGCCGCTACACCTGGGTGCGGTTCGAGTTCCCCTGGGAGGCGAGCGCAGGCGTCCACGAGATCGAGACGCGGGCGACCGACAACACCGGCGCGACGCAGCCCGCGACCTATCCGTTCAACCGCCTCGGGATGACCAACAACGCCATTCCGAAGTTCCGGATCGAGGTGGTCTGACGGCGGCAGTGCCCCCGACCGACCCGGCGCGGCGGGCCGACAGGGCCCGCCGCTCCCTGCCAACGACCCTTGCGGAGTGCCCCATGCCCATCCTTCCCACCGGCCGCCGCCTCGCGGCCGGCCTCATGGCCGCTGTCCTGCCCGTCGCCGCAACGGCCGTCGAGATCGACTTCGAGTCCGTCATGGCCGAACGCCTCGAGGCCTGGAGCAGCGGCGGCATGCCCGAAGACCTGCTCGCGCAGGTCGCCTCCGGCGCCGAGGTCTTCCGCGACACATGCGCGGTCTGCCACGGCAAGCTCGGCGAGGGCGGCTCGGGCTATGCCCATGCGATCATCGACACCCGCGGGCTCGACAAGTTCCGCACCGGCCATCGCTTCTTTCTCTACAACCGCGACATGATGCCGTTCAACGAACCCGGCACCCTGCCGCCGGAGACGGTCTGGCAGGTCACCGCCTGGCTGATGGCGATGAACGGCTGGCTCGATGGCCTCGACGCCCCGCTCGGGCCCGAAAACGCCCGCGACGTGCCGATCGGTCCCTGACCCGGGTCCGCTCGGCCGGGGCGGGGCAGGACGCCCGCCGCGCAGATCCTCCACCGACAGCCTGGCCGGTGCGCCCGGGTGGTGCCCCTCGGGGGGCGACCGGGCGCAGGCGGTGACGGCGCGCTCCGGCCTGCGCGCGGGGCATCTCATGGTGCACATCCGGCGCACCATCCCGATCGTGCGGCCGGCGGGCATGTTCCCCCGCGGGCCGATCGCCCTTGCCTGGTGACCGGGTCGAGCCTTGCCAGGCCGGGCATCCACTCCGCCGGCCGGTGCGCCCCGGGCCACCGCATCCGGCCCGAGATGTCGTCGTCGAACCTCTCCTGCGTCGACGTGACCCCCCACGCCGCGCCGGATTGCCGGCCGTCCGGGGCTCTGCGGACCCCGGAGAGGCGGGACGTCGTTCGGCCCGGCACCCCCGGACCGGGGCCGACCTCCGGAGGATCCGCAGGGGACGGGACGTTCAGCGGCAATTCGGCGGATTGAACGGGACAGTATCCCAATCTTCTTCACCATATTGCCATAACAAGGGATAACGTCCTATCCTGCGGGGAGTCACCGAGGGGGTCCCCATGCGCCATCTTCCATTGTTCCGCGATCTGAGGGGGCGCCGCGTGATCGTCTCGGGCGGGGGCGAGATCGCGCGCTCCAAGCTGCGCACGCTGCTGCGGACCGAGGCGCGCGTGATCGTCCATGCCGCCGCGCCGCACCCCGAGCTGCTGGCCCTCGCCGCCCGGGGCGCGCTGACGCTGATCCCCCGCCCGCTGGCCCAGGGCGACGCGACCTGCGCGGCGCTGGTCTTCGGGGCCAACGGCGACGCGGCCGAGGATGCGCGGGTGGCCGCCATTGCCCGGCGGGCCGGGGCGCTGGTGAACATCGTCGACGATCTGGAGGGGTCGGATTTCATCAGCCCCGCCCTGGTGGACCGCGCCCCGGTGGTGGTGGCGATCGGGACCGAGGGCGCGGCGCCCGTGCTGGCGCGCCGGATCAAGGCCGACATCGAGGCGATGCTGCCGCAGACGCTGGGCCCGCTGGCGCGGCTGGCGGCCGGGTTTCGCCATGCGGTCGAGGTGCTGCCCTTCGGCCGGCCCCGGCGGGAGTTCTGGACGCGGTATTTCGACCGCGAGGGCCCCGCGGCGCTGGAGGCCGGGGGCGAGGCGGCCGTGCGCGACCGGCTGCAGAGCCTTCTTGACGAACAGGTTGCGGGCCCGTGCCCGGCCGGCCGCGTGTCGCTGGTGGGCGCCGGCCCCGGCGATCCGGAGCTTCTGACGCTGCGCGCGCGCAACCGGCTGCATGAGGCCGATGTGATCGTCCATGACCAGCTGGTGCCGCAGCCGATCCTGGACCTCGGGCGGCGCGAGGCGCTGTTCCTCGCCGTGGGCAAGCGCGCCGGCGGGCCGTCCTGGGCGCAGGCCGACATCGACGCGCTGGTGATCGGGCACGCCCGGCGCGGGGCGCTGGTGGTGCGGCTGAAGTCGGGCGATCCGGGCATCTTCGGCCGGCTGGACGAGGAACTCGACGCGCTGGAGGCCGCGGGCGTGGGGTGGGAGATCGTGCCGGGCGTCACCTCGGCCGTGGCCGCGGCGGCCGAGATCGGCCGCGCGCTGACCCGGCGCGACCGCAACAGCGCCGTGACGCTCGCCACCGCGCAGGACGCCGCCGGCATGGCGGAACAGGACTGGCGGGCGCTGGCGCGTCCCGGGGCGGTGACGGCAATCTACATGGGCGTGCGCGCCGCGCGCTTTGTGCAGGGGCGGCTGATGGTGCACGGTGCCGACCCGGCCACCCCGGTGACCGCGGTGGAAAACGCCGGCCGGCCCGCGCGCCGCACCCTCGCCACCACCCTCGCCGAGCTTCCGCAGGCGCTGGCCGCCGAGGGCATCCGGGGTCCCGCGATCCTGTTCCTCGGCCTCGCGCCCAGACAGGCCGAGGCCGCCCCCCTTCCTGCCGCGATGGAGGCCTGAGCCATGCCCGAGCATCCCCGGATCGTCAGCGCCAACGACCTGCTGGCCGGCGACGTGATCTATCTGGCCCGTACCGGCGGCTGGACCCGCCATCTGGCCGAGGCCGCCGTCGCCACCGACGCCGACAGCGCCGCCGCCCTCCTCGCCGCGGCCGAGCTGCAACCCGATGTGGCGGTCGGCCCCTATCTGGCCGAGGTCGCGACGGACGGCCCCGCCCCGCGCCCGCTCCACTACCGCGAGGTCTTCCGCACCCGCGGGCCATCCAACCGGCCCGACCTCGGCCGGCAGGCCGGAGCGCGCTGAATGTATCGGTACGACGAGTTCGACGCGGATTTCCTGCGCGCCCGCAACGCGCAGTTCCGCGAGCAGGTCTCCCGCCGGATCGACGGCCGCCTGACCGAGGACGAGTTCAAGCCGCTGCGCCTGCAGAACGGCCTTTACCTGCAGTTGCATGCCTACATGCTGCGGGTGGCGATCCCCTATGGCACGCTGTCCTCGGCGCAGATGCGGGTGCTGGCCGAGGTGGCCGAGCGCTGGGACCGCGGCTACGGCCATTTCACCACGCGCCAGAACATCCAGTTCAACTGGGTGCGGCTGGCCGATGCGCCCGACATCCTCGACCGGCTGGCCGAGGCGGGGCTGCATGCGATCCAGACCTCGGGCAACTGCATCCGCAACGTCACCGCCGACCATTTCGCCGGTGCGGCGGCCGACGAGATCGAGGACCCGCGCCCGCTGGCCGAACTGATCCGGCAGTGGTCCACCGCGCATCCCGAGTTCCTGTTCCTGCCGCGCAAGTTCAAGATCGCGGTCAGCGGCACGCCCGCCGACCGGGCGGTGACCATGGCCCACGATATCGGCCTGCGCGCCCGGCGCGGGCCCGGGGGCGAGGTGGGCTATACCGTGATCCTCGGTGGGGGCATGGGCCGGACGCCGATGCTGGGCAAGGTGGTGCGGGAATTCCTGCCCAAGGCGGACCTGCTGGCCTATCTGGAGGCGATCCTCGCGGTCTACAACCTGCACGGCCGGCGCGACAACAAGTACAAGGCGCGGATCAAGATCCTCGTTCACGAGACCGGGCTGGAGGCGCTGAAGGGCGAGATCGAGGCCGAGTTTGCCCGCCGCAAGCGGCTGTTCGACGGGCCGGAGGTGGTGCCCTCGGCCGAGGAACTGGCGCGGATCGCTGGCCATTTCGCGCCCCCCGTCCTGTCCGGGCGGGCCGAGGTCTCGGCCATCGAGGCCCGCGCCCGCGAGGCCGATCCCGCCTTCGCGCTCTGGGCCGAGGTCAACACCCACCCCCATCGCGCGCCCGGCCACGCCATCGTCACCGTCTCGCTGAAGGCGCCGGGAGAGGCGCCGGGGGATGCCAGCTCGGAGCAGATGCGGGCGCTCGCGGATCTGGCGGACCGCTATTCGCTGGGCGAACTGCGCATCAGCCATCTGCAGAATGTCATCCTGCCCCATGTGGCGCGCGACGACCTGCCGGCGCTGCATGCGGCCCTCAACCGGCATGGCCTCGCCACCGCCAATGCGGGGCTGATCACCGACATCATCGCCTGCCCGGGGCTGGACTATTGCGCGCTGGCCACGGCGCGGTCGATCCCGATCGCGCAGGACATCGCCCGCCGCTTTGCCGATCCGGACAAGGCCCGCGCCATCGGCGCCTTCGAGATCAAGATCTCGGGCTGCATCAACGCCTGCGGGCACCACCATGTCGGCCATGTCGGCATCCTCGGGCTGGAGAAGGCGGGGGTGGAAAGCTATCAGATCACGCTCGGCGGCGACCCCGGCCCGGTGGCGGCGGTGGGCGAGCGGGCCGGCCCGGGCCTCGCCGCCGACGAGGTCGGCCCGGCGATGGAGCGGCTGGTGGCGGCCTATCTCGCCCACCGCGCCGGCCCCGACGAGCGCTTTGTCGACACCTTTCGCAGGGTCGGGGCGGCGGCCTTCCGCAGCGCTCTCTACACCCGCGAGGCGGCGTGATGCAGGCTCTCCTCGCCCGTGCCGAGGCGCTGAACGCCGCCGTGCCCCCCGGGATCGCGCCGCGCCTGCACGCGATCCGGGCGGCCATCGCGGGGCGGGTGGTGCTGACCACCGCCTTCGGGATCGAGAGCCAGCTGCTGACGCATGTCATCGCCCGCGAGCGGCTGGACATCGACCTCGTGACGCTGGACACCGGCCGGCTCTTTCCCGAGACGCTGGAGGTCTGGGCCGAGACGGAGGCCCGCTACGGCGTCCGCATCCGCGCCCTGCATCCCGGCCGGGGCGAGCTCGACGCCCTGCTTGCCCGCGACGGGCCGCAGGGCTTTCGCCGGTCGGTGGCCGCGCGCGAGGCCTGCTGCCATGTGCGCAAGGTCGCCCCGCTGGCACGGGCGCTGAAGGGGGCGGGCGGCTGGATCAGCGGGCTGCGCCGCAGCCAGTCCGCCACCCGCCGCGACACCCGCTTTGCCGAGGCCGACCCCGCGCGCGGGCTCGTCAAGCTCTCGCCGCTGTTCGACTGGTCGGAGGAGGATGTGGTGCTGCATGTGCGCAGCCTCGACATCCCCTACAACCGGCTGCTGGACGCCGGATTCCGCTCCATCGGCTGCCAGCCCTGCACCCGGGCCACCCGCCTCGGCGAGGACGCCCGCGCCGGCCGCTGGTGGTGGGAGGACGGCGCCCGGGAATGCGGCCTGCACCTCCGCCCCGCAATCGCCCCCGCCGCCTGAGACGCCCCAACCCCCAGCCCGAAGGAGACCGCCCATGCCCGTCCTCGGCCTCTCCGGCCGCCCCCTGTCCGAGCCCGCCGCCTTCGTCCGCCCCGAGGCGCTGGCGCATGCGCTTGCCGACGGGGCCGTCGCGCTCGACCTCGACGCCGCCGCCGACATCGCCGCGCTGGCGCCGCATCTGCCGCGCCTCGGCCTGATCCGCATCGCCTTTGCCGGCCTTGCCGACGGCCGCGGCTTCAGCCTCGCGCGCAGGCTGCGGCTGCTGGGCCATCGCGGGCGCCTGCGGGCCCTGGGCCCGCTGATTCCGGACCAGCGGGCGGCGCTTCTGGGCTGCGGCTTCGACGAGGTCGAGCTCGCGGCCGAGCTGCTCGACCGGCAGGGCGGTTCCGGGGCCTGGGCGGCGCGGCCGTCGGAGCCGCCGTTCCTGCGCCGCCGGAGGCAGGCCCCCCCGCGCGCCGCCTGACCCCCGCCGCGCTGCCCGGCGGCTCAGAGGCCGTCGGCGAGGTCGCGGGCACGGCTGGCCGGATCGCGGGCGTCCGGGTCGCCGAAGCCGCCGCCGCCGGCGGTCTCGATGATCAGCCGGTCGCCGCGCTGCAACGGGAAGTTGGTCTTGGACGGCAGGACCAGCTCCTGCCCGTCGCGCAGCACGCTGAAGCGGGTCGGCGCGCCGGGCTCGCCGCCGAAGAGCCCCCAGGGCGGGATGCGGAAGCGGTCGGAATAGCAGTTGAACGACACGCCATCCTCCAGGATCGCATAGCAGCGACGCACGCCGAGCCCGCCGCGGTGCCGCCCGGCACCGGCCGAGCCGCGGCGCAGCGCGTATTCCTCGATCCGCATGAAGGGAAAGTCGATCTCCAGCGACTCGACCGGCACGTTCGAGCAGTTGCCGACATAGCCGTCCACCACATCGGCGCCGTCGGCACCGTCCGAGGCGCCCCAGCCGCCGCCGACCACCTCCATGTAGACGCGATAGCCGTCGGGGCCGAGATGCCCCATGCCGATGGCGTTGGTGGTGTCGTGCCCGGACGCCAGCACCTGCGTCGGCACCACCGGCGCCAGCGCCCGCATGATGGCGTTGTAGACGCGGTGGCAGGCATTGTTGCGCGCCCGCACCGCGAGGGGCCGGTCGGGGTTGAGGAACGAGCCCTTCGGCACGTGCACCTCCTCGATCGGCCGGTAGAGACCGTCGTTGACCGGGATGCGCCCGCCGCCGAGCACCATCGCGAAGGCGCCGTAGACCGCCGCCACGGTGGAGGCGACCGGCGCGTTGATCATCCCCCGCGTCTGCGGCGCGCTGCCGGTCAGATCGACGCGCAGCCGGTCGCCGCGGACCTCGATGCTGACGGCGACGCGCAGGGGCTCGTCGGAAAAGCCGTTGTCGTCGACGAAATCCTCGCCCGCATAGGTGCCGTCCGGGATCGCGGCGACGGCGGCGCGGGCAAGGCGCTCGGAATAGGCCAGGAGCTCGGCCGAGGCGGTGCGGATCGTCGCGATGCCGAAGCGGTCGATCATCTCGCACAGCCGGGTCGCGCCGATCCGGTTGGCGGCGATCTGGGCCTGGATGTCGCCCATCACCTGGTCGGGCGGGCGCACGTTCAGCCGGATGACCTGTTCCAGGATGCCCTCGAGGCCGAGGTCGCGCTCGAGGTCGAACTTCAGCAGCGGGATGCGCAGCCCCTCCGAGAACACGTCGGCCGCGCCGGCATTGGGGCCGGCCGCCCCGCCGCCGACGTCGATGTGATGCCCGATCGAGGCGCTGAAGCCCTCGAGCTGGCCGCCGTGGAAGATCGGCGTGAACAGCACGATGTCGTTGAGGTGCTGCGCGCCGCTGTAGGGGTCGTTGGTCATGAACCCCTCGCCCGGGCGGATCGCCTCGATGTCGTGGCGGCGGCGGAAGGCGTCGAACACCATCCCGAACGAGTTCATGTGGATGGGGCAGAACTGCGCCTGCGCCACGATCCGGCCCTCGCGGTCCAGAAGCGAGGTGGAGCAGTCGCGCGCCTCGCGGATGATGGTGGAATAGGCCGAGCGCACCAGCATCTCGCCCATCTCCTGCGCCACCGCATGCAGGCCGTGGCTGACGATGTTGAAGCTGGCCTGATCGAGCGGGCGGGTCATGTCGGCTGCTCCCTTTCGAGCACGAGCGCGCCGGCGGCGCCGACATGGGCGCTCCAGCCGGGCGGCACGAGGGTGGTGGCGGTGGGCTCCTCGACGACGGCGCAGCCGGCGATGCGGTCCCCGATGGCAAGGCTCTCGCGGTCGACGAAGCGGCAGGGGACGGTGGCGCCGCCGAGGCTGATGTGGCCGTCCTCGGGCGCGATGCCCCGGCCGGCGGGCGCGAGGCGGTCGAACACGTCGCGGTTGCCCGGCACCTCGGCCACGAGGCGGTAGGTGACGATCTCGATCCGGTCGGTGGGGGCGGCGGTGCCGTAGCGGGCGCGGTGGGCGGCGTGGAAGAGCCCGGTCAGATAGCCCGCCCCCTCGGCGGCGAGGCGCCCGGGGTCGATGGGCACCAGCAGCTCGAAGCCCTGGCCGAGATAGCGCATCTCGAGGGTGGTCTCGAAGGCGATCTCGTCCGCGCCGCGGCCATAGCGGGCGAATTCGGCGGTCGCCGCGGCGCGCAGCCGGGCAAAGGCGGCGGCGACCTCGGCCGGCGCGTCCGGCGTCACGGCGTGGATCGCCGTCTCGCGGTGGATGCGCCGCAGGTCGGCCACGAGGAGGCCGAGCGCCGAAAAGAGCCCCGGATGCGGGGGGATCACCACGCGCGGGATGCGCAGCTCGTCGGCCGCCAGCGCCCCGAGCAGCGGTCCGGCCCCGCCATAGGCATAGAGCGCATGCGCCCGCGGGTCGCGCCCGCGCTGCACCGAGACGAGCCGGATGCAGCGGCAGACATGGGCCACGGCGATGTCGGCGATGGCCTGCGCGAGGCGTGCGGGGTCCGTGCCGAGCCCGCCTGCCAGCGGCGCCAGCACCGCCGCCGCGCGGTCGGGCAGCAGCGGCATGCGCCCGCCGAGAAAGCGGTGCGGGCGCAGCCAGCCCAGATGGACCACCGAATCGGTCAGCGTGGGGTCGGTGCCGCCGTGGCCATAGCAGGCCGGCCCCGGCCGCGCCCCGGCCGAGCGGGGGCCGACCTGGAGCATGCCGCCCGCGTCGCGCCAGCCGATGCTGCCCCCGCCCGCGCCGACATTCTCGATGTCCAGCGTCGGCAGGCCCACCGGCAGCCCCGCCACCCCGGACTCGGCCGTCAGCCCGGGACGGCCGCCGGCGATCAGGCAGACGTCCGAGCTGGTGCCCCCCACGTCCAGCGTGATCAGGTCCGCGTCGCCCAGCCGCTCGGCCAGCCGGACGATGCCGATCACGCCGGCCGCCGGCCCCGAGTTCAGCATCTCCACCCCGCGCCGGCGCACCCCCTCGCTGGGCAGCATCCCGCCCGAGGACTGCATCACCAGAAAGGACGCGGCCGGCGCAATCCCGGCCAGATGCGCCTCCAGCCGGCCGAGGTAGCGGCCGACCAGCGGCGCGAGATAGGCCGCCATCGCCGTCGTCGAGGCACGCTCGTACTCGCGAAAGGCCGGCAGCACGTCGCTCGACAGCACCACCGTCAGCTCCGGGTGACGCTCGGCCAGCAGGGCGCCGATGCGGTCCTCATGCGCCCGGTTCCGCCAGGCATGCAGCAGGCAGACCGCCACCGCCTCGGGCGCCTCGCGCGCCATCAGGGCGTCGATGTCGGCCAGCAGGCGCGCCTCGTCCAGCGGCTCGAGGATGCTGCCGTCGGCGGCGATGCGCTCCTGCGCCTCGATGCTCCGCGACAGCGGGATCAGGGGCGCGGGCTTCTCGCAGGCGATGGCATAGACATCGGGGCGGAGCTGTCGCTGCAACACCAGCAGGTCGCGAAAGCCGCGGGTGGTGATCAGGGCGGCGCGGCAGCCGCGGCGCTCGATCACCGCGTTGGTGGCCACGGTGGAGCCGTGACAGAGCTGCGCCAGCGCGCCCGCCCCCTCGCCCAGCGCCTCGCGCAGCCCGGCGATGACGCCCTCGGACGGGTCGCCCGGCGTGGACGGGCGCTTGTGCGTCCGCACGCCCCCGGACCCGTCGGACCAGATGATGTCGGTGAAGGTGCCCCCCACCTCGACGGCTGCACGCATCATCGCGCCTCCCCTGTTGTCCGTATCGCCCTCACGGCATCACCCGCCGGCGCCGCCGGGCGCCGGTCCGGGCCGCCGGCGCATGTAGGACAGCCCCGCCCCGGCCACGATCAGCGCCATCGCCCCGATCAGCGTCGGGCTGATCCGCTCGCCCAGCACCAGCGCGCTCAGCAGCACGCCGAAGACCGGCGACAGCAGCAGGATCTGGCTCGCCGTCGCCACCGGCACCATGGTCAGGGCCCGTGCCCAGCACCAGAAGGCGAGGATCGTCGGCACCACGCCGTTGTAGAGCACGATGGCCAGGTAGCGCGGCGTCGGTTCGGTGGGACGCGCCTCGATCGTCAGCGCGAGCAGGGCGATCAGCACCGCCGAGGGCGCCAGTTGCCCCATCACCTGCGCCCAGAAGCCCGAGCGCCAGACCCGCCGGCGGTACAGCACCGAGCCCAGCGCCCAGCCCAGCGTGCCCCCCAGCGCCAGTGCCGAACCGACGAGGCCGGGCCGGCTGGTCCAGTCCATCTCCCATGGCGCCGACAGCAGCGCGAGCCCCGCCAGCCCCAGCACCAGCCCCGCCAGCATCGCCACGGTCGGCCGTTCGCCCAGGATGAGAAAGCTCAGCAGCATTCCCCAGATGGGCATGGAATAGGCGATGAGGACGGTGCGGCTCGCCTCGATCATCTCCATCGCCAGCGTGGTGCCGGCGGTCATCACCCCCGCCTGAAGCAAGCCGATCAGCGCCAGCGGGATCCGCTCGCCCGGCACCGGCAGCACCCGGCGCGGGCCCAGCCACAGCAGGAGCGCCCCGCCCAGAAGCGCCACCGCCGTGGCATAGCGCAGCGCGTTGAACACCAGCGCGCCGCCGTCCTCGAGCGCGAGCTTGATCCAGGTATAGTTCCCGCCCCAGGCGAAGATGACGAAGGCGAGGTAGACCGCCGGCGACACCCCGCCGCCTGCGGGGGCGGGGTCCGTCCCGCCCGGACATGCACCGGGGCCGCTGCCCGCTCCTGCCATGTCCTCTCCCCGTCTGCCCGCCGCTGCGACTCATGCCGCATAGTTTCCGCAGCAGTGAAAAAAATCAAACTTGATTTCACTGTCGAGATAAGTTCAAGTCGAGGTGCGTGGCAGGACATGGGGGGGCGCATGCGGATCGGTGTCGAGGTCGGGGGCACGTTCACGGATCTGGTGGCCATCGACGACGAGGGCGTGCGGGTGCTGAAGGTGCCCAGCACCCCGCGCAACCCCGATCAGGGGGCCTTTGCCGCGCTGACGGAGAGCGGCATCCCGATCGAGGCCATCGAAGATCTCGCGCATGGCTCGACCGTCGCGACCAATGCGGTGCTGGAGCGCAAGGGCTTTCCCATCGCCTTCGTCACCACCGCGGGCTTTCGCGACATCCTCACCCTCCAACGGCATGGCCGGTCGCGCATCTACGACCTCGAATACCGCCAGCCGACGCCGGTGGTCGACCGGGCCGCGAGCTTCGAGGTGGCGGAGCGCATCGTCGCCGACGGCAGCGTGCTGGAGCCGCTCGACCCGGCGGCGGTGGAGCGCGACCTGATCCCCGCGCTCCGCGACGGCGGGTTCGAGGCGGTCGCGATCTGCCTGCTCAACGCCTATGTCAACCCGGCCCACGAGCAGGCGCTGAAGGCGCTGATCCGCCGCCACCTGCCCGACCTGCTGGTGACGCTGTCCTCGGAGGTCACGCGCGAGTTCCGCGAGTTCGAGCGGGCCTCGACCACGACGCTCTCGGCCTATGTGCAGCCGGTGATGGACCGCTACATCGCCCGCTTCGAGGAACGCCTGGCCGAGGGCGGCTTTCGCGGGCGGTTCAGCGTGATGCAGTCGAACGGCGGGCGGCTGCCCGGCGTGGCGATGCGCGAGAACGCGATCACGGCGCTGTTGTCCGGACCGGCGGCGGGGGTGATGGGGGCGGCGCGGCAGGCGGCGCGCTCGGGGTTCGAGAACCTGATCACGCTCGACATCGGCGGCACCTCGACCGATGTCTGCGTCGTCACCGGCGGCCGGCCGCAGCTGACGCAGGAGTTCGGCATCGACGGGTTGCCGGTGCGCCTGCCGGTGCTGGACATCAACACGGTGGGGGCGGGCGGGGGCTCGATCATCTGGGTCGACGACGGCGGCATGCTGCGGGTCGGCCCGCAGTCGGCCGGGGCCGAGCCGGGGCCGGCCTGCTATGGCCGCGGCGGCACGCTGCCCACGCTGACCGACGCCCATGTGGTGCGCCGCACCATCCGGCCCGAGGCCTTTCTCGGCGGGCAGATGCCGCTCGATGCCGAGGCCGCCCGCCGCGCGCTGGAGCCCATCGCCGCGCGCTTCGGCATGAGCGTCGAGGAGGCCGCCGACAGCGCCGTGCAACTCGCCAACGCCAACATCGTGCGGGCGATCCAGCTCATCTCGACCCAGCGCGGGCACGACCCGCGGGACTATGTGCTGATCCCCTATGGCGGGGCGGGCCCGCTGCATGCCGCGGCGGTGGCGGCCGACCTGGGCATGCGCAGCATCGTCGTGCCGCCCAATTCGGGGGTGCTGTCGGCCTATGGCCTGCTGGCCTCGGACTTCGTGCTCTATGACAACATGACCCGGCGCGCGCCGGTGGACGAGGCCGCGCCGGACGTGGTGCGCGCGGTCTTCGCCGACATGAAGACGCGCGCGCTGGAGCGGGCCTGGGCGATGGGTCTCGGCGGCGATCTGAGGATCAGCTTCGTGGCCGACATGCGCTTTGTCGGGCAGGCCTTCGAGGTGCCGGTCGAGCTCGACCCCGAGGCGCTGGGCACCCTCGATGCGGCGGCGTTGCGGCGGCTCTTCGGCGAGGCGCACGAGCGGGTCTATTTCTTCGGTGCCGCCCTCGACAAGCCGGTCGAGACGGTCTCGTTCCGGCTGGGGATCATCGCGCCGCTCGCGCGGACGCCGGTGCTGACCGAGCCGGCCGGAACCGACCTGCCGGAAACCCGGATCGACCTCTTTCTCGACCGCGCCTGGCGCAGCGGGCTGATGGCGGGCCGCACCGCGGTGACGGGCGGGCGCGTCGTCGAGGGGCCTGCGCTGCTCGAGGATCCGACATCGACCCTGCTGGTCCCGCCGGGCTGGAGCGGCCGCCGGGACGACGCCGACAACATCATCCTGACCCGGGAGGCAGACCATGCTTGAGCGCTCGGCAACCGCGACCGCCCCGGCGGACAGGCTCGATCCGGTCGATTACGCCGTCATCAGCCAGGGCGTGCTGGCGGCGGCGCGCGAGATGGGCGCAAAGCTGATCCGCTCGTCCTATTCCACCATCATCCGCGAGGCCGCCGACGCCTCGGCCGCGCTCTTCGACCGGCACGGCAACGTGGTTGCGCAGGCCGAGCTGATCCCGATGCAGCTCGGCACCATGTCCGAGATCTTCAAGGCCTGCCTCGACTTCCACCCGGTGGAGCTGGTGCGGCCGGGGGATTTCTACATCACCAACGATCCCTATTCGGGCGGCCAGCACCTCCAGGACGTGTTCATCTACTCGCCGGTGTTCCATGACGGGGCGCTGGTGGCCTTTGCCGGGACGGTGGCGCATCACCTCGATCTGGGCGGCGGCAACCCGGGCCTGACCACGGCGGCGGCCGATGTCCATGCCGAGGGGCTGATCCTGCCGCCCGGCCTCTATACCTTCGACCGCGACTGGGAGACGGCACGGGGGCCCGGCCCGCTGCAACGCCTGATCGCGGCCAACATCCGTGTACCGGACCAGACCATCGGCGACTTCAACGCCCAGTTCGCGGCCAACGCCATCGGCGCGCAGCGCATCCGCCAGCTCTGCGACAAGTACGGCGCGGCCACCGTGATGGCGGCGATGGACGGGCTGATCGACTATTCCGAGCGCCGCTTCCGCGCCGCGCTGGCCGAGATCCCGGACGGCGAGTATGTCGGCGAGGACGCGGTCGACGACGACGGCCTGACCGACCGGCCGATCCGCGTGCGCGCCCGCGTCCGGATCAGCGGCGACACCATCGAGGTCGACTATGCCGGCACGGACCCGCAGGTCACGCGCAACCTGAACTGCCCCTTCGCCTCGACGAAATCGGCCACGCTGACGGCGATCAAGGCGGCGCTGACGAGCCCGGACATTCCCTTCAACGAGGGCGCGAAGCGCCCCGTCACGGTCCGCGCGCCCGAGGGCTGCCTCGTGAACCCGAGTTATCCCGCGCCGGTGCGCGCGCGGATGGAGGCGGCCTATCGCTGCTTCAACGCCGTGCTCAAGGCGCTGTCGCAGGTGGTGCCCGACCGCGTGATCGCCGGCGGCAACGACACCACGCATGTCACCTCGATCTCGCATCTGAACAAGGGCCGCTACCGCGTCTATCTCGAGATCTACGGCGGCGGCTGGGGCGCCTCGGCGCGGCATGACGGCGCCGACGGGGTGGATTCGGCGCTGTCGAACTGCACCAACACGCCGGTCGAGGCGACGGACATGGATTTCGCGCATTTCCGGATCGTCGGCTATGGCCTGCTCCCGGATTCCTGCGGCCACGGGCGCCAGCGCGGCGGCCTCGGGCTGTGGCGACGCTTCGAGGTGCTGGCCGACGACGTCAACTTTGCCATCTATGCCGACCGGTTCCGTCTGGCGCCCTTCGGGCTGTTCGGCGGCACCGACGGGCAGCGCGCGCGCTGCGAGGTGCTGCGCGATGGCGAGGTGATCGAGGTGCGCAGCAAGGACACGGTGATGCTGCGCAAGGGCGACATCCTCACCCTCTATACCGCCGGGGGCGGCGGCTATGGCGATCCGGCCGAGCGCAGCGGCGCCGCCATCGCCGAGGACATCCGCCAGGGCCACCTGACCCCCGCGGCGGCGCTCGCTGCCTATGGCCGCACCGGCTGAGGCGGGCGCGGCATGGGCTGGAGCGTCGGCATCGACATCGGCGGCACCTTCACCGATGTCGCCTGCCTGGGCGACGGCGGGGCGGTGCATGTGTTCAAGCTGCCCACCACCCGGGACGACCCGGGCCGCGCCGTCTCGGACGCGCTGGCCCGGCTGACCGGCGAGGCCGGCGTCGCGCCCGGCGCCATCGGCCGCTTCTGCCACGGCACCACGGTGGCGACCAACGCCGTGCTGGAGCGCAAGGGCGCCCGCCTCGGCCTGATCGCCACCGCGGGCTTTCGCGACATCCTCGAGATGGGCCGGCAGATCCGCCGGCAGATGTACGACCTGCGGCTGAAGCCCGAGGCGCCGGTGTGGATCGCCCCCGGCGCGCGCCGGGTCGAGGTGGTCGAGCGCATCGCCGCGGACGGCACGGTCCTGACCCCGCTGGACATGGCCTCGGCCGATGCGGCGATCGACCGGCTGGTCGCCGAGGGGGTCGAGGCGGTGGCGGTGTGCCTGCTGTTCTCCTTTCTCGACCCGCGCCATGAACGGGCCCTGCGCGACCGCATCCATGCCCGCGCGCCGGGCCTCGCCGTCTCGATCTCCAGCGAGGTCGATCCGGCCTTCCGCGAGTACGAGCGCAGCGTGGTCACGGCCTTTGACGCCTACGTCAAGCCGCTGGTGGCCGACTACATCGACCGCATGGCCGCGACGCTGGCGGCGGCCGGGCTGCGGACCCCGGTGCAGGTGATGCAGTCGCGCGGCGGCCTCGCCTCGGGCAGGGTGGCGACGCAGCGGCCGGTGCGGCTGTTGCTGTCGGGGCCGGCGGCCGGGGTGCTGGGGGCGCAGGCCGCCGCCGCCGGGGCGGGGCTGGACGACCTCATCACCATCGACGTCGGCGGCACCTCGAGCGACATCGCGCTGGTGCGGGCGGGCCAGCCGCTGGTGCGGGCCGAGATGAACGTCGACGGCTTTGCGGTGCGGGTGCCCACGGTCGACGTGACGGCGCTGGGCGCGGGCGGGGGCAGCATCGCCTGGATCGACGGGGCCGGCGGCCTGCGCGTGGGCCCGCACTCGGCCGGGGCCGATCCGGGGCCGGCCTGCTACGGGCGCGGCGGCACGGCAGCGACGGTGACGGACGCCTCGGTGGTGCTGGGCTGGCTCGATCCGGCCTACTTTGCCGGCGGGCGGCTGCGGCTCGATCCCGCGCTGGCGCAGGCGGCCATCGCCGAGCGGGTGGCGGGGCCGCTGGGCCTCGGGCTCATGGAGGCGGCGCTGGGCATCCACCGGGTGGTGAACGCGCAGATGGCCGACGGCATCCGCCTCGTCTCGGTCAAGCGCGGCTACGATCCGCGCGACTTCACCCTCGTGTCGCTGGGCGGCGGCGGCGGGCTGCACGTGGCCGACCTCGCGCGCGAGCTGGGGATCGCGCGGGTGCTGGTGCCGCGCTTTCCCGGCGTGCTGTCGGCGGCGGGCCTCCTGGCCGCGCCGGTCGAGCACGAGATGTCGGCCGCCCTGCACACCGATGTGGCCGCCGCCGACCCGGCCGCGATCGCACGGGCGCTGGCCGACCTCGATGCGGCGCTGGCGCGGGTGATGGCGGCCGAGAGCGTCGAGGGCCTGCCGCAGACCCGGCACCACCTTGCCGACATGGCCTATGTCGGACAGTCGCACAGCATCGAGGTCGAGATGCCGCCGGAGGGGCCCGACCGGCTGGCGGCGCTGCACGCCCGCTTCGAGGCGGCCCATGCCCGCATCAACGGCCACGCCACCGGCGCGCGCTCGAAGATCGTGAACCTGCGGGCGGTGCACCGGGCGCATCTGCCGCCGCCGGCGCTGGGCGGGGTCACGGGGGCGGAGGCGGGCCGGTCGCTGAAGGCGCGGCGCCGGATCCATCTCTCCGCCGCCGGGCCGGTCGTTGCCGAGGTGCACGACCGCGGCGCGCTCGCGGTCGGCGAGGTGTTGCGCGGACCGGCCATCCTCGAACAGGATGACACCACGACGCTCCTGCCCGGGGGCTGGCGGGCGCGGGTGCTCGACTGTGGCGCCCTGCTGATGGAGAGGGAGGACAGCGCATGACCGTCACCGCCGACGTCCGGCCGGACCCCGCTGCCGCCCTCGACCCGATCACGGTGGAGGTGATCCGCAACCGGCTCGACATGATCGCCGAGGAGATGCAGACGACGCTGCTGAAAAGCACCTGCTCGCCGATCGTCAAGGAGGGGCTCGACGCCTCGGCCTGCCTGTTCACCGTCGACGGCACGACGCTGGCGCAGGCCTGTGCCATCCCGATCCACCTCGCCACGCTGATCCCGGCGGTGGCGGCGATCTGCGCGCAGTATCCGGTGGCGCAGATGCGGCCCGGCGACGTCTATCTGATGAACGACCCCTATCTGGGCGGCACGCACCTGCCCGACATCGCCATCGTGATGCCGGTCTTCGCCGAGGGCCGGCCGCTCGCGCTCGCGGCCACGATGACGCATCATCAGGACGTGGGCGGCCTCGCCGCCGGCTCGGTGCCCACCAATGCCGTCGAGATCTTTCAGGAGGGGTTGCGCCTGCCGCCCCTGCGCTGGGCCGAGGCGGGGCGCTTCGACGAGGGGCTGACGCGCCTGTTGCAGCTGAACGTCCGGATCCCCGACACCTTTCTCGGCGACCTGCATGCCCAGATCGCCGCCTGCAAGGTCGCCGGCCAGCGTCTGGGCGAGGCCGCCGACCGCTTCGGCGCCGAGCTTCTGGGCGCGGTCTTCGACGACCTCATCGCCCGGGCCGAGACGATGACGCGCGCGGCCATCCGGGCGATCCCCGACGGCACCTATCGCTATGTCGACTGGCTCGACAACGACGGCATCGACCTCGACCGCCGGCTCCGGATCGAGGTGGCGGTGACGGTGGCGGGCGACGACATCCTGTTCGACCTGACCGGCACCAGCCCGCAGGCGCGCGGGCCGGTCAACTGCGTGCCCTCGGGCAGCCTCGCGGCGGCCTGTTTCGCGGTGCGGGCGCTGACCGACCCCTCGATCCCGAACAACGGCGGCTGCTTCCGGCCGATCACGCTGAAGCTGCCCGAGGGCAGCCTCGTGAACCCGCGCGCGCCGGCGCCGGTGAATGCCCGCTCGGCCACGATCAAGCGCATCACCGGCTGCATGCTGGCGGCGCTGGCCGAGGTGCTGCCCGACCGCGTGCCCGCGCCCTCGGGGGGCGAGCTGCTGGTCATGGCCTTTGGCGGGCACTGGCAGGGCGGCCGCCCCTTCGTCACCGGCGAGCTGCTCGCCGGCGGCAGCGGCGCGGGGCAGGGCTTCGACGGGATCGGCGCGATCGAGACCGACGCCACCAACTGCATGAACCTGCCGGCCGAGGCGATGGAGCTCGAGGCGCCGATCCGCGTGCTGCGCTGGGAGCTCAGGCGCGACTCGGGTGGCGCGGGGAGGTTTCGCGGCGGGCAGGGGCAGGAAAAGGAGTTCGAGATCCTCGCCACGGCCGAGGGGCCGGTGTCCTTCACCCACCGCGGCGAGCGCCACTTCGTCGCCGCGCAGGGCCTCGAAGGGGGCGGTGCCGGGGCCTGTGCGCAGTCGGTCATCCGGCGCGCGGCCGGGGGGGAGGAGCCGATCGCCTCGAAGCGCGTGACCGAGCTTGCGGCGGGCGACCGGGTGGTGATCGGCACCGCCGGCGGCGCCGGCTGGGGCCCGCCCGCGGCCCGCGACCGCGCGCAGGTGGCGGCGGACCTTGCGGACGGCAGGATCGGCGCTGCCGCGGCGGCCGCGGACCATGGCCTCGTCCCGGGCGAGGGGCGCGCATGACCCGCTTCGTGGCGACCCCGATCCGCTGGCTCGCCATGCTGCTCGCGACGATCGCGGGTGCTGCGCTGATCCTGATGATGCTGCAGACGGTGGCGAGCGTGGTGATGTCGAACCTCTTCGGCCGCCCGATCACCGGCAACCTCGAGATCGTGTCGGTCTATCACATGGTGATGGTGGTGTTCCTGCCGCTGGCCTATGTCGAGCTGCGCCACGAGCACATCAGCGTCGAGCTGGTGGTCCAGCTCATGCCCGGCTGGCTGCAGCGCGTCGTGCTGACCTTCAGCTATCTGGTGGCGACGGGCTTCTTCTGCATCCTCGCGCGGCAGACCTGGCTGGATGCGCTGCGGTCCTTCCGGATCAACGAGATCATGATGGGGGCGATCTATGTCACCATCTGGCCGGCCAAGTTCGCCCTGCCGATCGGCTTTGCGGCGGTGGCGCTGGCGACGCTGTGGCATGCCTGGCGGGCGGCGACCGAGGCCGGGTTCAAGCCCGCGCCCGACAGCCCCGACGACGCGGCGGCCTGAGGGGGGCGGGGATGGAGAGCGTCACCATCGGCTTCATCGGACTGGGCGCCTGCTTCGTGCTGCTGGCGCTCCGGGTCCAGATCGGCGTCGCGCTCGGGCTCGTCTCGTTCATCGGCATCGGCGTGCTCCTCAGCCCGCGGGCGGCCTGGGGCATCCTGACGGCGGTGCCGTTCCGGTTCGTCGGCGACTGGAACCTGACCGCCATCCCGATGTTCCTGCTGATGGGCTACATCGCCTCGTCCATGGGCCTCTCGGCCGGGCTGTTCCGGGCGATGCGCATCTTCCTGTCGCGGCTGCCGGGGGGACTCGCGATCACCAGCGTGGGCGCCTGCGCGCTGATGTCGGCGGCGTCGGGCTCGTCGGTCGCGACCTCGTCGGCCTTTGCCCGGATCGCCACGCCCGAGATGCTGCGCTATCGCTACGACCCGGGCCTTGCCACTGGCGTCGTGGCCTCGGCCGGCACGCTGGGCTCGCTGATCCCGCCCTCGATCCTGATGCTCCTCTACGGCTATGTCGCCGAGGTCTCGATCTCCAAGATGTTCATGGCCGGGTTCCTGCCGGGGCTCCTGTCGGCGGTGATCTTCTCGGCGATGATCGTGACGCGGGTCAAGCTGAACCCCGAGCTGGCCCCGCCGGTGACCGAGACCTTCACCCGCGCCGACCGCATCGCCGCCCTGCGCGAGATCTGGCCGCTGCCGGTGCTGATCTTCAGCGTTCTGGCAGGCATCTTCAGCGGCCTGTTCACCCCGACCGAGGCCGGCGCGGTCGGCGCCTTCCTCGCCATCGGCATCGCCGTGATGCGCCGCCGCTTCAGCTGGGCGGGGATGCGCAAGGCGGTGCTCGACACGCTGTCGGGGACGGCGAGCATCTTCATGGTGGTGATCGGCACGGTGCTGCTGGCGCGGTTCATGGCGCTGTCGGGGGTGCCGACCTACCTGGCGCAGGCGCTGCTGTTCGGAGGCAACGAGCAGCTCACCGTCATCCTCATGGCGATCGTGCTCTATCTGGTGCTGGGCTGCTTCCTCGACTCCATCGGCATCCTGCTGCTGACGCTGCCGATCATGCTGCCGCTGGCCAACGCCACCGGCCTTGACCTCATCTATTTCGGCATCATCCTGATCAAGCTTCTGGAAATCGGGCTGGTGACGCCGCCGGTGGGGTTGAACGTCTATGTGATCAAGGGGGCGCTGGGCGGGATGGTCAGCCTGCCCACGATCTTTCGCGGGGTCGGCTGGTTCGTGGTGGCCGATCTGGTGACGCTGACGCTGCTGGTCAGCTTCCCGGTGATCTCGCTGTTCCTGCCAAGTCTGATGTGAGGGATTCCATGTCGTCCGCCCTGCCCGCGTCGCCCGTCGCCTCGGCCATCCGGATCACGGCCGTCGACGGCGACAAGGACGCCACCATCGACCGGGTGCTCCGGTCCCTCGACATGGCCGGGGCGCGCGGCACGGGGCCCTGCGCGGCGTCTGCGCCGGCAACCCCGGTGACCCGGCCATGACCGCGCAGCACCAGGCCTCCGGTGCGGCCTCGGCCGAGCGCTCGCCCGCCGCGACCGAGGATGGCGCGGCCGCCGGCATCGGGCTGAAGCTGCGCCTGCGGCGCAAGGTCCGCGGGCTGTCGCTGCGCGAGATCGCCGAGCGCTCGGGCCTCTCCATCGGCCTCGTGAGCCAGATCGAGCGGGGGCTGACCACGCCGTCGCTGCGCTCGCTCAAGCAGATCTGCGCCGCGCTCGACATGCCGATGCGCTGGCTGTTCGACACCCCCGACGGCGCCGTGGCCGGCGAGAACGACGTCGTGGTGCGCGCAAACCAGCGGCGGCACCTCGATTTCGGCTCAAAGGGCATGTCCAAGGAGCTGATGTCGCCGGACAGCGTTCCGGGCATCCAGATGATGCGCATCGTGCTGCAGCCGGGCGGGAGTTCGGGCGAGAGCCCCTACAACAACCCGTCGGGGGCGAAATGCGGCACCGTGCTCGCCGGCGAATTCGGGCTCGAGGTGGACGGCCAGCGGCACCACCTCGTGACCAACGACTCCTTTGCCTTCCACGCGACCGCACAGCACAGGTTCTGGTGCATCGGCGACCAGCCCTGCGAGGTGCTGTGGATCGTTTCTCCGGCGGTGTACTGACATGACCCTCGATCTGCCCCCATCCCCGCGCATCCCCGCCGAGGGCGCCCTGCTCTCGGCATCGCTCTGGCAGGCGACCGCGCGTCCCGCCCCCGACTGCCCGCCGCTGCGGGGCGAGGAACGGACGGAGGTGGCGGTGGTCGGGGCGGGGTTCACCGGGCTGTCGACCGCGATCCACCTGGCCGAGCGCGGCGTGGCGGTGCGGGTGCTCGATGCGCAGGGGCCCGGCTGGGGGGCGTCGGGGCGCAACGGCGGACAGGTCATCGCCGGGCTCAAGGAAGACCCCGACACGCTCGAACGCCTCTACGGGGCCGAGACGGGCGGGCGGCTGATCGCCTTTTCCAGCGGTGCGCCCGACGTGCTGTTCGACCTGGTGGCCCGCCACGGCATCCAGTGCTCTGCCCGGCGCGCCGGGTGGATCCAGCCCGCCCACACCGAGGCCGCGAGCGTGCTCCTGCGCGAGCGGGTGCGCCAGTGGTCGGCCCGCGGCGTGCCCATCCGCATGCTCGATGCCGCCGAGACCGCGCGGCTGATCGGAACCGAGCGCTATCTCTGCGCCGCGCTCGACCTTCGCGGCGGCTCGGTGCAGCCGCTCGACCTGGCGCTGGGCATGGCCGAGGCGGCGCAGCGGCTCGGCGCCCATGTCCACGGCCAGACCCCGGTGACCCGGCTCGAGCAACGCGGCGAGGGGTGGGTGCTGCACACGCCCGCGGGGCGCCTCACGGCCGATCGGGTGGTGCTGGGAACCAACGGCTATGCCGACGGGCTGCACGACGGGCTGCGGCGCAGCCTCGTGCCCGTGGTCTCGGTCCAGGTCGCCACCGCGCCGCTGAGCGACAACCTGCGCCGCTCGATCCTTCCCGAGGGGCATGTCGCCTCGGACATGCGCCGGCTGATGTTCTACTATCGCCTCAGCCCCTGCGGGCGGCTGGTGATGGGCGGGCGCGGCGCCTATGGCGACCGCGGCGTCGAGGCGCAGCTGGCGGGCCTCAGGCAGGCGGCGGCGTGGGTCTTTCCGCAGATCGGCGCGCCCGAATGGACGCATCACTGGGGCGGCTTCGTCGCGATGACGCCCGACCACCTGCCGCATCTGCACGAGCTGGCCCCGGGGCTGATCGCGGCGGCGGGCTACAACGGGCGTGGCGTCGCGATGGCGACGGCGATGGGGCAGGCGATCGCCGACCGGCTGACCGGAACGCCGGCCGAGGCGCTGGCCTTTCCGCCCAGCCCGCTGCGGCCGATCCCCCTGCATGGGTTCCGGCGCATGGGCGTCAGCGCCGTGGTTGCCTGGCGTCGGTGGCTCGACCGGCGCGACGGCAATGCCCCGGGCCGCTGAGCGCGCGGCCGGGCGGGGGGCAAGGAAACTTGCCCGGATCATTCCGCCTGGAATGAAACTTCTTGAGTTTCTTTTCAATTCGCCGGAAGCTCGACTCCGGAGCTTGCAGGCTCCGCCATCCGTGTCCACCGCAAAAGACAGATCACACGCAGGGAGAATAGCGATGCGCACCGCCGCCCTCACCGCCGCCGCCGGCCTTCTGGCCGCCTCGACCAGCTTCGCCGCCGCCACCGAGATCACCGGCAGCGTGTGGTTTCCCGACACCCATCCGCTGACCAGCCACGGATACCTCGCCTGGGCCGAGGCGGTCGCGGCCGCCTCGGGCGGCGACCTGACCGTGCGGGTGTTCACCGGCGAATCGATCCTGCCGGCGGGCGCGCATCTGAGCGGGCTGCGCGACGGCATCGTCGACATGACCTATCACGCCGGGACCTACACCCCCTCGGACCTGCCCGAGGACAACGTCCTCGCGATCCTCGGCATCGGCCTGCAGGACGCGGTGATCGTGGCCTCGGCCGTCACCGACTTCTACATGAACGATCCCGAGATGCAGGCGATGTTCGAGCGTCACGGCATCGTCTTCCTCGGCGGCTACGCCACGCCGCCCTACATCCTGATGTGCACGAGCCGGGTCGAGACGCTGGACGACATCCGCGGCAAGCGGATCCGGATGCCCGGCGCGATCCACGCCGAATGGGCCAGCCGCGTCGGCGCGGTCGCGGTCAGCGTGCCCTCGACCGAGATGTTCACCGGGCTCGAGCGCGGGCAGCTCGACTGCGCCGCCAACGCCGCCAACGACCTCAAGAGCCGGTCGCTGTGGGACGTGGCCAAGCATGTCACCACCTTCGACCTCGGCTCGTACTTTGCCGGCTGGCTGCACGTGGCCAACGCCGACAGCTGGCGCGGGCTCTCGGACAGCCAGCGCCGGGTGATCCTCGACACGCTCAACGACACGCTGATCGACACCATGGTGCAGTACAACGCGCTCTCGGCCGAGGCGCTGGCCGAGGCGCCGGACCACGGCGTCAGCATCGTCGCGCCGGCGGCCGACCTCCAGGCCGCGCTCGACAGCTTCGTCGCCGACGAGGTGCCGGTGATCGCCGCCTCGACCGGCCGCGACCGCTTGGGCCTCGCCGATCCCGAAGGCCTCATCGCCCGCTTCGAGGAGACCATGGCCAAATGGCAGGCGATCTATGCCGAGGTGGACATGGACGACCCCGACGCGATGAAGGCCGCGCTGCGTGCCAATCTCTTCGGCAACATTCCGGCCGACTACGGCCTCTGAGCCCCTGACCCGCGTGCCGGCGGCCTTGCCGCCGGCACGCCGATGATGCGACCGCCCGCGACGGTTCAGCCCCGCGCCGCGCATGCCGGGCGCTCGCACCCCCTCGGGCGCCTGCCTGATCAGGTCGGCCATCCGCTCGGCGCGCATGACCTGTCCAAGGGCCTTGCCCATCGCCTCGGCACTGACGCGCCGCGGCACGAGGGCCGGCAGGATCGGCAACGCCATGCCCGCCAGCGCCAGCGAACGATGAAGCAGCGAGAGCGCCGGACCCAAGCGCGGCGCCCCCGGCGCGTCCGTCAGCGACCGAAGCGTCGGCGAGGAGGTCAAGCGCCGGATCGCCCCGGATCGCGCGGCGCCCACGGCGCCCGCCTGTCGTTGGGCCAGCCTGTCGTTGGGCCAGCCTGTCGTTGGGCCAGCCTGTCGTTGGGGTAGCCCTCGGCACGGCGCATGGCCGCGCCGAACGGCGCCCGTCCCTCCTCCCGGGGCCTGCGCAGTTGCCGGAGAGCGTCGCCCTTGGGGTCGCGCGGCGCCAGGAAGCCTCGGCTCTCCGGAACCCGACCCGGGCTCGGCCGCCCGGCGGCGGCGCGATGCTCAAGGCCCGGCGTCGCTCGCGGAGGCCGCGCCCGACCCGGCAGCGGCCGAAGCGCCCCCGGAGGACGCCGACGCCGCCCCGCGCGATGCGGATGCCGAAGCGCCACCGCCCGGCCCCGTGGACGATGTCGACGCCGCGCCCGACGAGGCCGCACCCGAGGACGAGCCGCCCCGACCGCTCGAGGTCGAGGATGCCGCGCCGGAAGCGGCGGCGGCCGACGACGAGCCCCCCGACCCGCCCGCAGAGGCCGAGGCCGCGCCGGGGGCGGCGGCCGCGGCGGAACTCGACCCGCTGGAGCGGCCCCCCCCGGACGAACTGGCCGAGGCCGCCCCCGGCGCCGCCGCGGCCGATGATCCGCCGGATGAATGGTCACGGGACGGCCGGTCGGATCGGGCCGGGCCGGCGTGACGCCCGCGCGCCGATACCCCGTCGCTGCCGGCCAGCGCAGCCACCGTCGTCACCGGCGCCGGAACGATGGGCCGACAGACCACACCCGGCGGCCGGACATACTTGTCGACCGGCACGACATATCCCTGCTGTTCGACATAGCAGAACATGTTCTGCTCCGGTCTCTGCCGCTCGCATCCTGCAAGCGCCAGCGCCGACGCGGCCACGAGCCCAGCGGTGCCGGCTTTGGTAATCCTGTCCCTCATGGCGGACTGCTCCGTTTCTGGTTGGTCGGGCGGGCGGCGGCACCCCGCCACACGCGGGCCGGCGCGGATCACCGCACCGGGAAGGGGTGGCCGTGTCAGACGATGGTGTCGAACACGAAGTCCTCCTGGATCAGCGTCGCCGTCACCCCGAGCAGGGTGATGGTTCCGGCGAACGGTCCCGAGATCTCCGTAATGCCGTCCTGCACGTCGATGCTCAGATCATCGAGCGACCTCACGCCGAGACCGCCGAGGTCGATCACATCGCCGCCCGGGACCCCTGCACCTTCGAAGTCGGTGATGACGTTCGCCCCGATGCTCTCGCCCGCGAACACGAAACTGTCGGCACCGGCGCCCCCGAAGAAGATGTTGTCCGCCGGCCCGGCCTCGAAGCGGTCAGCCCCGGGAGTGCCGCCCATGGCCGCTCCGGTAAAGACGTTGCCCGTGTAGGTGGCATCGGTCCGCGTTCCGGAGAAACCGGTATTCGTGCCGGTGAAGATGTTGTCCGTCACATCCGTATCAGGCCCGCGGACCCGCAGCGCCGGCGGCCAGCCGCCCCCTGTATCGATGGCGAAGGTGTTGCCGGCGATCGTGCCCCCGACGACATCGATGGTCACGCCGACATTGCCTTTGCCATTCGCGCCGGACGCCCCCTCGACCGTGTTGTTGGTGAAGGTCACGTCCTTCGTGTTGGTCACGCCTTCACCACCACCGATCACCACCATCTGCCGGGCGACGTTCGCAACCTCGAACTGGTTGCCCGTGGCGGGGTCGTCCCCGGCGAAGGTCTGGCCGGTGAACAGGTTGGAGTCGATGAGCAGCCCCTCGATGGACGGGTTGAACTCGGTCATGAGGGCCGAGTCGCCGTTGGCGACGATGGTGTTGCCCTGAACCGTATGGGCCTTGTGCCCGCCCCCCTGGAAATAGACCGCGGCCCATTCGATGCCCGGCGCAGGGCTGTCCCCGCCCTGGATGGTGAAGCCGTGACCGATGCCGCCGATGGTCACCCCTTCGGTTCCCGGCGCGACAAGCACGGTGCCGAGGCTGTTGCTCGCCTCGGGCCGCACGATCTCGGTGTTGTCGGCCCCATCGCCGGACAGCAGGGTGATCCCCTTGTCGATGCTCAGGGTCTCCGTGTAGGTGCCCGCGCCGACAATGATCGTGTCGCCCTCCTGCGCCTGCGAGAGTGCCGCGGAGATGTCGGAGAAGAACTCGGCTGGCTTCGAAGCAGTGGTGATCCGGGCATTGAAGAGATCGACGTCCTCGGCCGGTTGTCCGGTCCGGGGAAAGACAGCCTCGCCGTCTGCTGTCAGAACGACATAGTCACCAGTGCTCCAAAAGGCGCCGGTGTAGAGGTCGAACAGGAGGTCGCCCCAATCCGCCCCCATGCTGCCAGGGCTCACGGTAAACCCTTCGGCGGCGTCCCAGGTGATGAGGTTCAGTTCGGCGTCATACGAGACCGTTCCGAACTCCTGCCCGAACTGCATCGCCATTCCGGCAAGAAGGAGGTTGACGGCGTCGACGTAGCCGGCAAGGGACGCCCCCTCGATGTCATGGTCGAAAATGTCGAACCAGGGTTCGTGCGGGGAACTATCCGGGGGAAAGAACTGCGCCCCGAGGTATTCCTCGTCAACATACGCGGTGAATCCGAAATCGTCCTGCCCGTCGGAGAAGGTGACGCTCATCATCAGGTATTTGAAGCCCTGTGCCGCATTGAACGCGTCGACATTCTGCGGCGTTGCCGTGATCCTGACACCGGCCGTGACCTCTCCACCCAGTTCGAAGGTCCCGAAACCGGGCGAAAACAGCCCGACGACGCCATCGGCCGTCACCACGGCGTCGCCCCGGTTCAGGACCGTCAGGCTGTCGCCGGCGCCGATCCCGTCCAGCGCCACCGTGATCCCCTCGGGCAGGCCCAGCAGATCGATGGTGTCAGTGTCGCTCAGCCCCGTGACCAGCAACCGCCCCGGTCCGGCGATGGGGAAGTCCTGCAGCAGGGTGCCGAGTTCCCCGGCGGTGACGGTCAGCGACGCGCCGTCCAGCCGCAACTCCGTGACCCAGCCGAGATCCGCGAATGCGACCTCGCCCGAGAGGACCGCGGAGACCGACAGATCCGGGCCGAAGATGGCCGGATCGATGTCGGCCTCGCCATCGACGCCGGTCAGCACCACGCTGCCCGTGCCGCCGATCGCGCCCGCGTCCAGCGACAGCCCCTCGATCTGCGTTGCCGTGGCCACCAGCACCGAGTCTGCCGCCACGCCGAAGCCTGTCACACCGCTCAGATCCGCGACCGCGGAGATGTCCAGCGTCCCCGCGCCGATCACCTCGTATCCGCGTGCGCCAAAGGTGAACTCCGCCCCGAGCACCGGATTCGGGTTGCCCGCATCCAGCGCGACACTCCCGTCCACGGTGATCCCCGAGAGATCCGCCTCCGACCCGCCCAGCGCGGTGACGACGACATTCCCTGCCCCGGTGACGATCTGGCCATCGGCCTGCGCCGCGGTCAGCGTCAGCGTGGCGCCGGCGAGGACGTCGAAGGCATCCACATTGCCGAGCGTGGCATTCTGCGTCACGTCCACCGTCTGCGTCACCCGCACATCGAGGGTGAGCGACGGCGCCACCTGCGACAGGTCCGTGTCGGACGCGAGAGCGTCGACAACCAGCCTGCCCGAACCGGTCACCTCGATTCCGGACACCTGCGCCGCCGTCAGGGTCAGCGTGGCACCGGCTTCGACCTCATAGGCCGTGACGCGCCCGAGGCTCGGGTTCGCCGTCAGATCCACCTCGCTGCCCGCATCGATGCGGGCGACGAGGTCCGGCACGCCATAGTTGGTCACGATGAAGAAAGACAGATCGTTCGGGTCCGTCACCCCTGAAACGATGATCCTGCTTCCCGTCGCGTCCGTGCTCCAGTCCATGTTCGCGTGATGGAACCCCTCGCCGCCCGCCGCCACGGTCGGCTGTTGCCCGAACTGATAGAGCTGCTTGGCGCTGATCGTGAGGGTCTGGCCAAACAGGAAATATTCCCGCACCGGCAGGACGTTGACCGCCCCCGACACATCCGCATCCCCGGACAGCAGCACGCGCACGAAGATGGTACCGGCCACACCCGACAGGTCCGCATCGGAAGGCATGTCCTTCAGCCAGATCGCGAACCCGTTCGGCCCCGTGATCGTGAGCCCGGAGGCCTGCGCCCCGGTCAGCAGGACGTCGTTGCCAGCGCCGACCAGTTCGAGGGACGCAAGACGATCGACCGAGCCGTTGTCGCGCAGGTTCTCCCTGGCGGACGTCACTGTCGCATTGATCGTCAGCCCCTCGGCAAAACCCGAGAGGTCGGTGTCCGCGTCGAAGCCGTCCACCCGGACGGTGCCGGTTCCGGTCACTGTCAGGCCGCTGGCCTGTGCGGCTGTCAGGAAGACACTTGCGCCCGCGTCAAGAACGATTTCGTCGATACCCGTCAGCGTCGCGCCACGGATGTCGGCGCCATCGGCCAGATACAGGGTCGTGTGGGTGCCGGTGAAGGTGAAGCTCTTCGTCAGGACCTCGTCCTTCGCCACGTAGAGGTCGGCGGCGCCGCCAACGAACTCGACGGTCTCGCCCAGCCGTGCAGTGTCCGCCTCGAGCCTGTGGCCGCCGAGGTCGAAGGTATCCACCGCCGCCACGTCATCGTTGCCGCGGATGTCCACATCGCCGGACAGGAAGCCGGTCACGTCGAGCCCTGCCTCGACCCCCGACAGGTCGGTGTCGTCTTCCAGCCCATGCACGTGCAGCTTCGTGCCGTCATTGCCGGACACGGTGCGCCCGCTCGCCTGTGCCTCGGTCATCCGGGTGTCGCGCGCTCCGAGGTCGTAGGCCTCGAGCGCATCGTTGAGCGAGGCATTCTCGCGCAGGTCCAGGAAGCCGGCGCCTTGCTCGACGGTTGCCGCGACCGTCGGCGACGTGCCGCGCTGGAAACCCCAGAGGTCGGTCCCGGCATCGAGACCGTCGATCACGACCTCGCCGAGGCCCGTGGCTTGCCTGAAGCTGGCCTGCGCGGCGGTGATCGTCATGCTGGCGTCGACCGCAACGTCATAGGCATCGATGCGCAGCGCCGGCGGGAGCTGTTCCCCATCACCGCGTACCGCTGCGATCGGGGCGTCGCCAAACGTCTCGTTCGCGGTGAAGTCCGTGGTCCGGGACACCGACAGCGTCACGTACGGATTGTCGTTCCGCGTCGTCGACCCGTCGGGCTGGCCGTCCTCATCGATGCCGGTCACGAGACCAAGACCGGACAGGTTGATCCCCGCAGCCGGATCGACGATCACCACCTGCCCGGCGGGCCCGGTCTGCGGTTCGTCCCTGCTCTGGTCCCGCGTCCAGATCGAGACAGCGTCGTTGATGACGCGGCCGTCCGCCTGCACGCCGGTCAGGGTCAGGGTCGTTTCGGTGCCCAGCACGGTGAGCTGCAATGCGCCAAGGTCGGCGTCCGCATCGACGGCCAGATCTTCGGTCACGATGGCCGTGAACAGCCCTTTGCCGAGGTCGAGCGCCGAGAAGTCGACCGCGGTCTCCGCGAGATGACCAAGCGAGTCGCTGGTGAGATGCAACCGCGCACCGTCAAGCGACCCGGTCAGCCCGTCCGCCTGATCGGCGCGCAGCAGCAGGAACCTCTCCGCTCCGATCTGCGGCAGTTCCCGCGCCGTACCGGTGGCTCCGGACATGTCGATATAGGCAACGTCGATCTCCGACAGGTCCAGACCGTCGACGTCGTCCACAATGCGGATGTTGCCGACAGGCTTGCCATCCTTCCGGCCCTGGATCTGAAGCCCCTCGGTCCGGCTGACCAGATCGGCCTGCCCACCCCGCAGGACCCACAGGATGCCATCGGTGTCGATGGGCGGCCAAAGGGCCGCGTCGGTGGGAAAGTTGAGCTCTCCGGCCGCGTCTTCAAGCCCCGTGTCCGCCTGCGCGAAGTCCACGGTCGCGGCCCGGATCCCGCTGAAGTCATGCCCGCGCAGGTCGCCCAGAAGCACGACGGTGCCTGCCCCCGTGATCGTCTGCCCCGCCGCATGTTCGGCGTGCAACGTCAAGGTGACGCCCTGCGCCACCGCCACGGCGCCGCCGGCGCCGGGATTGAACAGGACGGTGACATGGTCGGGATCCACATGCCGCAGGTCCGTGTCCTGCTCGATGATCGTGGCCTCGATCTGCAGGACGTTGAACCGGGCGGTGACCTCGCGACCCCAGCCGGACGGCACCTCCTGCTCCAGTGTGATGTCGAACGCGCGCGTGGCCGCCGCGCTCGTGTCGACGACAAGGACATGGGTGCCGGGCGCGACCAAGACCCCGTCGCCGAGCGAGAGTGCCTCCCCGTCGCCTCCTGCCACCGCCACGATGGTCTGAAGGTCGCCCGCGGTAAACAGCGACGCCGTCGCGCCGTCGGCCAGACCCGACACCCGCACGAGCGTCGGCTCGTCCAACGCATGCCCGGGCACGGTGAAGGCGAACTTGCGCTCGACCCCGGACCCGAGGATCCGGGCCACCAGCACATCCGCGTCGAGCGGGTCCCCGGCGCGGTTCAAGGCGAAGGCCGGGTCCACCACCGAGGCCTGCACGATGCCCAGATCGCCCGGCCGCGACGGCGGCAGCAAGAGACCCTCTGCATGCGCATCCTCGGCCAGTCGTGCCCGCACCCCGGCCGGCGTGTCGCCGTCGACGCCCCCGGTCAGATACCGGACCTGCTCACCCGTCACGATCAGGCGCTCGCCCGACAGCGTCACGCCCGTCGGCGGGGGCGCATGGTCGGTCGCGAAGGAGAACGGCGTGGCGTCGATGACGCCGTCACCGTTCAGATCCTGAAGATAGAGGCCCTCGACATCTGCGGGATCGACGCTGCGCCACCGGTCGCTGAGGGCACGCATCTGCGCGCTGCCATCGACACGGCCGAGATCCTGCTCGTAGTGGCGGACGATGCCGGTATCCGACTCGGTGCGAATGAGCACCCTGACCGAGGTGGCGATCCCGTCCTCATCGGCGGCGATGCTGCGCAGCGCCAGAGCCTCGGCATTCAGGGCGTCGAATTGCGGGCTCCAGAGCGCGTCGCGCGCGGTGCGCATCACGACACCGTCGTCCGCCTCGGCGAAGGGAAATGAGGGGGCCTGCGCCGGGTCTGCCCCCGGCTGGACGAAGAAGTAGCTGCCGGCGGCGGTCTTGAACAGCGCAAGGTCGAAGCCGTCGTCCCGCACCGTGCTGTCGAGCCGCGCCTTGACCGTGTCCCCGACCACCCCGTCTCCGGAAAGGTCGGTGTCGTAGGCGCGCTCGCGCAAGGCCAGTTCGCGAGGGTCGAGCGAGGTCGATCGACCGGTCTGCACCAGAGTGTCGCCGGATCGCTCGAACGTCACCTCGGCAGCACCGCCGGTCCCCTGCACGATCACCGCCAGACCACCGGTTTCCGTGCCGCGCAGCGCGATGACCTGTCCTTCGCCGGGCGCCCAGGGCTGCCCCCTCGACGTCACCAGCGCGACCAGGGTCGGTTCTGGCTGAGACGCCTCAAACACCGCTCCGTAGAGGCCGGAGGGCTGGAGAAACAGCTGCAGATCGGCTGCGGCATTCACCGCGACCGGGCCGGCATCCTCGGACACACGGGCGCCGACCGCACCATCCCCGTCGAAATCGCGGAGGTACTCATCCTCCCTGGCGAGAAGGTCCGCGGCGTCGACCGCCTGCGCGCGGCTGGCGGCGACGCCATTCGCATCGATCGCCAGTTCCGAGAAGCGCAGGGCTCCGCGACTGTCCGTGGTCGCCATCATGATCCGGAAGGAGCCATCCTGCTCCTGGAGGACGCCGACGATCTCGTGATTGCGGGGCAGCTCCCACGGGGCGCCCCGGCTCGTGACGATGGGGATGGTGCTCTTCTCTCCCATGCCGATGCCGATCGCACCGGCATTGGACATGTGCAGCGAGATGCCGGTGCGATCGTCCAGAAGCTCGTTCAGCCGCTGGAACCCGACACCGCCGTCACCGTTCAGGTCGACGCCGTAAAGGCCCTCGATCCCGGTCAGGCCGAAGGCGTCGAGGCTGACGGCGCGCGAGGACGCAATCGCAACACCACCGCTGAAGGTGAATGAGAGTTCGCTGAATCCCACGTCGCCGCGCCGGTCCACGCTCTCGATGACCATGGCAAAGCCGCCGTCCGTCTCGCGCAGCGCCCGAACCACATCGCCATCGAGCGCAAAATCCGAACGGTTGCGGCTGTCCCGAAGGAAGTGGTCGTCGCCGTCCCGCGAGAGGACAAGCCGTCCGCCGACCTGGGAAAGCTCCAGCCCATTGGTGGTCACGAGTGGCATGGTGGTCTTCTCCTTCTCAAGCGCAAGTCAAAGCTGCGCAGGCATCCAGTCGGGCGAAACGCGACGGGTCGGCGAAAGGGTCATCCCCCCAACGCCCCGAACAGAAAATCGTCCGGGGACAGGCCGGTCGTTGCGAGGACGGTGATGGATCCGTCGAAGGCCTCGGCGGTGATGACGGAGGCCCCGTCGACTTCGGCAATCTCGAGGTCGCCGAAGGAAAGCCCGACGTACCCGCTCAGGTCGATCCGGTCGCCGTCGAAATCCGCGATCACGTCGTTCCCGATCCGGTCGCCGACGAACACGAAGGTGTCCGCCCCGGCCCCGCCAAGGAACCGGTCCGACGCGGAGGTACCCGTCAGGATGTCCGGCCCGCCCGTTCCGGTGATCAGCACATCGCTCGCGACATTCTCGAAGCTGTTTGCCAGCGGCTCGAAACCCAGGAGCGCGGCCGGCGTGCCGGCCCAGAACCCGGCATCGAGATTGCGGAACACGTTGCCGTCCACCGTGATGACGGCCGCGGGGTCGACCACGGCGGGCGCGCGGATGGCAAGGCCGATCCCCGAGCCATCGAAAAGGTTGCCGGTGACGGTGAAGTCGCCCTCGATCACGGCATTGTCGCCGACCTGAACCCCGCGGTTGGGGATGTCGCGAAACTCGTTGCCGGAGATCGTGATGTCGCGATAGGTCGTCCCGGCCGGGCCGCTGGCGGCGAGCACGAGCCCCCGCGCCACGCCGTCGAAGACGTTGTCGGTGATCGTCCAGTCTTCGAGCAGCCCGTTCCGGCTGTCCGAGACGATGGCGTTCTGCGCATAGCCGGAGGCCGTCGCGCCGAAGTCGGAGACGAGGTTGCCCGTATAGGTCAGGCCCGACGCCTTCTGATACAGGGCCGAGGCGATCAGGTTGTTCGCAAGGGTGACGTCCTGGCCCCGGATGTCGAGCGGCGGCGTGTTGCCTGCGGCCTGCAGCGCGATGCTGAGCCCGTCGAGGACCACGCCAGGCGCCGTCACCGTGATCTTGCCGCCGCCTTCGATCACGGCCTCGGGCCGACGGTCCGCCGACGTGCCGGCAACCCCCGCATTCGGGCCGAGGATGGTCAGCCCGGCCTTGTTCACGGTCAGGCTCTCCTCGTAGCGGCCGGCCGCCACGAGGATGGTGTCGTTGGCCGACGCGGCGTCGATGGCGGCCTGCACCCCCGAAAACGCCGCGATGGAGCCGCCCGAGAGCAGCAGCACGCCCGCCTCGATGGTGTTGGCCGCGAGAAGGGCGGCGAGGTCGATCGGGCCGGGCGTCGCCTCTGCATCGGTCGCAACCGGCGCGTTCGGGTCGAGGGTGACCGGCCTCGGCCCCGCGAGGACGTTGTCGTAGATCCGCGCGGTGCCTTGCGGCGCCTCTCCGACGCCCGGCAGGAAGATGCCGTTGCGGACGTAGTCGAGGATGGTGTTTCCGACGAAGGTCAGCTCGCCGAAATCCGACCCGAAGCCGAAGGCGCCTTCGCCGACGGTCTCGATGCGATTGCCCGAAACGGTCACGGTGGCGCCGCTGGGCGTGATGCCGACCCCCCCGCCGCTCGCGCCCGAGATCCAGTTGCCCTCGATCAGGACCGTCGCGGCCTCGCCGGGGTTGACCGCGACGGCATTGACCCCGCGTGCATCGGCGAGCGGATCGTCCGGACGTCCGGCGAAGCTGCCGAAATCTGGCGCTGCCGCCACCTTGTTGCCCGAAAAGACGACGCTGGCTGCATCGAGCGCGACATGGCCGGCCTTGGCGTAGCCGCCCACCGCGGCGTAGGTCTCGATCACGTTGTTGAGGATCGTGATGTCCTCGCCGCCGCGCGCGATGTCGAGGCTCACCCCATCCCAGCCGGCACGCCCGGTCATCGTGAACCCGTCGATCACCGTGCCCACGCCGGCGGCCGTGACGGTGACCTTGCCGGCGATCACCGACTCCGCACCGTCGCGCTGCACGGCGGCACCGTCGCCCGGCTGCCATGCCGCCACACCGGCCTGCGCGCCCGACAGAACGAGGCCCGGCTGGTCGATGCGGACATCCCCGGCATGGGTGCCCGCGCCGACGACCAGTTCGTCGCCCGCCGCGGTGGCCGGATCGTCGATCGCGTCCTGCAGACCCGCAAACCCGGTCAGCGTGATCTGCGTGAGCGCCGGGTTCTCTGCCACCGGCTCGCGGCTGACACGGGTGACGGCGCCGTCGGCCGCGGCGACGGACACGGCCACGCCGGAGGAAACGATCAGCCGCAGGTCGGCGGTGTCCGCCACATCGACCACGCGGACCGCGCCTGCGCCGTCGAAACGCGGTACGCCCTGCACCGCCTCGGCCAGCGCCGAAAGCCGGGCCTCGCCGACGGTGACCTCTTCGCCCTGCAGGGCGATCACTCCGTTGCCGTCGAGGTCCTGCAGATGGAGCCGCTCCCGCGCAGCCAGTGCCGCCTGCGACAGGCTTGCGGCGCCCCCCACGGCAATGCCCTGCGCGGTGAAGAGCTTCTCGTAGCTCCAGACGGTGGCGCCCAGGTCGGCCTGAAGGATGACCGCGATCCCGCCATCGGTCAGGCGCGCAGCCACCGGCGCCGCCCCGAGGGCGGACAGAAACGCCCCGGGCGCCCAGGGGTTTCCGGCCTTGTCGCGCAGCATCGTCGTGGCGTCGCCAAGGGCGTCGTCGACCTCCAGCGGGGCACCGACCGAGACGTGAAAGGTCCCCGATGCCGCGGCATACAGCGCCACCTCGGCCTCGCCCACCCGCAGGGTGGAATCGAGCCGCGCCTCGACGGCGTCCCCGATGCGCCCGTCGTTGTCGAGGTCGAGGTCGAACGCCGTTTCCAGCTCCGCGACCGGCCGCCCCCGCGTCACGCTGACCACGCCGCCCACACCGATCCCGGCTTCGAGGAACCGGCCCGTGGCGGTCTGCTCGATCAGCACCTCCAGCCGACCGTCCTCGCCGGGGGCGAGGGCGCGGACGACGCCGCCCTCCGGCAGGCTCCAGGGCCGGCCGTTGGGCAGGACCAGCACCGTCACCTCGCCGTCCCTCTGCACCCCGAACAACCCGCCTGCGGCTGCCACCAACGCAACACCGTCGATCTCGGCAAGGGTCGCGGTCACCGCAAGCCCGATGGTCCCGTTGCCGTCGAGGTCGCGGCCATAGGTCAGCTCGCGCCCGATCACCTCGACGGCGGACAGGCGCACCGCCGCCCCAACCGCCGCACCGGCACCGTCGAACGCCTGTTCGAGAAAGCTCGGCGCGGTCGGGGATCCGCGCTGCAGCAGGACGGTAGAGCCCCCATCCCCGGCCGCGCGCACCCCCACAACCTCGGCCGACCCCGGCGACCAGCCGCGCACGCCCTGCGTCAGCACCAGCACCTCGTCGGCGCCGTCCGGCAGCAGCGCAAATCCGCCGCCTTGCGTCGCAACGAGACGCAGCCCCTCCAGCTCGGCCACGGTCGTCAGCGCGGCGGGGTCCACGACGCGCGACCCGATCAGCCCGTCGCCATCGAGATCGACGCCGAGGCGCGCCTCGGCCTCGGCCAGGGCCGCATCGCTCAGCCGCGTGGCCCGCCCCTGCTGGACGCCCCCGCCGTCCAGAACCAGCTCGCTGAAGGTCACGCGCGAGCCGGACTCCTGCCGCAGGATGACGACGAAGCCGCCCTCCGTCGCGACGACCTGCGAAACGCTCTCGTTGCGCGCCAGCGTCAACCCGGCCCCGCGATCGGTCACGATCGGCAGCACGCGGTCCGGCGCATCCCCGTCGCCCTCGAGGATCAGGCCCAGCGTCCCGCCGCTCACCAGCCCGACCGCCACGCCGTCGCGCGCCGCAAGCACGTCGCCCACCAGCGCAAAGCCGATGACGCCATCGCCGTTCAGGTCGCGCCCATAGGCCGTCTCGGCGGCGATGACCCCGGTGTCGTTCAGCGCGACCGCGCGCCGCTCCACCTCGCCGCCAGCCGACACGCCGAGCTCGGAAAACTGCGGCCGCGCCGCCGTTCCCCCCTGCAGCAACAGCGCATAGCCGCCGCCCTCCAGCGCCCGCACGCCGAGGATCTCTTCGCGACCGGGCGACCAGTCGCGGCCGCGGTTGTCCACGAGGGCAAGGCTCTCGGACCCGTCGAGGATGCGCAGGCGTCCCCGCTCGATGAACAGTTCTGGCATGGGCTCTCCTCCTCAAGCGGACCGGGCGCGACGCGTCCGCGGGCCTGCCGGGCCGCAGCGGATGCGCCCCCGGCGGTGGGTTCAGTCGCCGCGACCCACGACCGAGGCCACGGCGCCGGCCACGTTCGTGGCTGCGTCCTGCGTGATGCTGCCGGTGTTGACCGCCCCCAGCACGGTGCTGCTGATGGTTCCGGTCGTTCCGTTCACGCTTTCCATCGTGATGCGGATCGACCCGTCGATGGACGCGACGTTGTCCGCGAGGTTCAGCATCACCACCGGGTTCGCGGCATCCCCCAACAGCCCCGTGGTGGCCTCGAACGAGTCCCGCGTGACCTCCGACACCGACCCGGACAGGCCCGCCACCGCCGAGGACACCCGCGAGTCGAACGTCTCGCTGATCCGAGACACGCTTCCGGCAAGGCTGATATCACCGGTGTTCACCGCCCCCAGCACCGTGCTCGACACATCCCCAATGTCGAAGGTGATCGCATCGATCCCGACGCGGGTGATGAAGGTGTCGTCGATCCCCTCGAAGGTATTTGTCAGCTGCCCGAACGGGTTGGTCCCTATGTTCGACAGATCGATGGCGATGGACCCGTCGATGTTGCCCACCAGCACGGCGATACCGTCGGGGTCCAGAACGTCGACATTGGTGGAGGCGATGTTGGCAAGGACCGACGCCGTGCCCCCGGCACTGACCAGATTGTCGACCCCGCCCAGAACCCGCTCCAGCACCGACACCGTGGATTGCTGCGCCGCGGCCCCATGGCCCAGGGTTGCAGCCGCAAGCGTCGTCGCCACGGCCAGGCTCGTTCGGGTCATCATGCAGGTCCTCTCCTGTCAGGCCGCGACGGGCGCAGCCGGGATATCCGGGGCGCCGTGGCGCCCCGGACCGAAGCTCCCCCGGGGGATTACTCGCTGCGACCCACGATCGAGGTCACGACACCGGCCAGGTTGGTGCTGGCGTTCTGCGTGATCTCGCCGGTGTTCACAGCGCCGAGGACGGTGCTGCTGATGTTGCCCGTGGAGCCGTTCACGCTGTCCATCGCCAGCGTGATCGAGCCGTCGATCGACGCGATGTTGTCGGCGAGGTTCAGCATCAGGACCGGGTTGGTCTCGTCGCCCAGCACGTTCGAGGTGGCGGTGAAGACGTTCGTGTTGACGTCGGACAGCGACGACGACAGCCCGGCAATGGCCTGAGTGACCTCCTCGTCGTAGTCCTCGATGATCGAGGTGATCGCACCGGCGATGTCGATGCCGCCGGTGTTCACCGCACCGAGGACGACGGACGAGATGTCGCCCAGATCGACGGTGATCGCGTCGATCTCCGCGCGGGTGATGATGTCGCCGGCGTTGTCGATTTCCTCGAACACGTTGGCCAATCCGGTGTTGGCACCGATAGTGCCGACGTTGTCCAGCGTGATCGAGATCGAGCCGTCGATGTTGCCGACGATCCCACCGGTGAGGTCATCGACGTTCGTCGACGCGATGTTGGCGAAGATCGACGCCGAGCCGCCGTCAGCGGACACAAGCCCGTCAACCTCACCCAGCACGCGGTCCAGCACCGACACTGTGGATTGCTGCGCCGAAGCGCCGGTGGCGAAGGCCGCGGCCAGTGCCAGCGCCGAGGCGCCGGTCAGGATTTTCTTCATCGTCATGTGTTCGTCCCCTTCTGGGTTTCTGCTTCTGCATCGCGGCCCGGCACGACGCTCACGTTTCGGCGGGACATGGTCCGGGCCCCCCCCGCCTGCCGCCGCGCCGGCCGAGCCGGCCGCGGCGATTCCGTCGGGCCGGCACACCGCCGCCCCAGGTCTCTCCGTCGGCCTCATGCACCCGACGACAGGTTCAGCGGCACGCGCTCCTCCCCGTCACCGATGTCGAGGACCAGAAGCCCCTCCTCCGACAGCTCGCCATAGACGCCGCAGCGTCGGCACGCCGTCGCCAGCACCAGCACCCGCCGATACCCCTCGCCGCCGTGCTGCACCCCCGACACCCGCGACGAGACGATCCCCTCGGACAAGGCCGTCAGGTCGAACGCCCCGTCGTGGTTCATGGCCACCACCAGCAGGTTGTCGCCGACGAAGCCCCAGCGGAAATCCACCCCCGGCGGCGCCTCGACCGTGACGCGGGTGTGGGTGTTTTCCTCCATCAGGTTCACCGTCAGCGGCCCGGCGGTGAAGGCCTCGGTCGCCTCCGGCACCTCCATCGCCGGCTGCGCCTCGGGCTGTGGGCGCGCGGCCCGTGGGGTCGGCGCAGGCGCCGGGGCCGGCGACGGGGCCGCCCGGCTGGGCAGGGGCTCGCCCAGATCGGCCATGATGTCCTCGATGGACTCGCCCGCCAGCTCGCGCTCCAGGATCATCGCATCGCGCGGACTGGTCTCGCGCAGCCGCTCCAGCTCCTCCTTCACGAGCCGCTCGACCTCCGCCCCGCGCGTCGCGCTGAGCGCGCCGTACTCCGCATCGAGCTTGGCCCGACAGGGCAGCCAGTGCCGGGGCTGCATCACCGTGGTCAGCAGCTCGAACGTCGCAAGGCTGAGCATCTGGCGCAGCGCGAAGTTCAGCGCCTCGCGTTCCACGATGCCGGCATCGACATCCGTGAGCGTCGTGCCGAAGAAACGCCCGACGCCCAGCCCCATTTCCGAGGCGACCAGCTGTTTCTGCAGGGGCACCCCGCCGACGATGCGCCCCGTCCGCGCATCCGTCATGTAGATGTCGGCCCCGACGAGGATCCGGTTCTGCCTGGAGCGGGCGCCGATGCCGGCGACCATGGCCGAAAACCCGCCGCCGGGAATGAAATCGAGGCTGTTGATGCTGCCGCTGATGAAGAAGGTGACCGTTTCCTGGGTCTCCAGCGTGCGTATTCCTCACCGGGCCTCGCTGATGGGGATGTCCATGTTCCGCCGGTTCACCACCGTCGCGCCGGCGCGGATCATCGCCGACTGGATCATTTCTCCGGCGCCCTGGGTGAAATACGCGCCCATCCCGCTGTCGCCGAAACTCTGCCGGCCGGTCTGGTCGTTCACCGCACCCACGGCGAATTTCACGTCGCGGTTCATCCGGGGCCGAAGACATTCGAGCGCCTCGTCGAATGGGGTCACGATATCCTGGATCGGCGGCCCCTTCGGGAGTCGCGCATTCTCGCGCGTCGCGGCGAGGCCACCGGTTTCCGTGCAAGCGGACAAGAGGAGCGCGCCGGCCATGAGAGCTGCTGCGAGCCCGAATCGCTGTAGCATGCGGCATGGCTCAGCGCGTTACGCAGGCCGATTGCGAACCTCCGGCCGCGACCCGTGAATTGATCGAGTCCGGCACCGCCAAACCGGCTACGGTATTCAGGACGCTGGCAGCCGAGGCGGAATCGAAATGGCTGTTCCGCATCCTGCTGTCGTTGATGCTCCCGTCCAGGCAGCCCTGGGAATCGGCGGAGTTTACCGCGTGGATGTTGTTCGAGTCGCCCTCGACCCGGATCTCCGTGGACCCCGTGTTGATGGATCCCGTGACGTTCGACACCTTTCCGATATCGTCTCCGACCCGGTTCACGATTTCCAGATGCCCGCCCTGCTCGGAATTCGCCTCGATGTAGTTCGAGCGATTGTCGTTGATGGTGGTGTTGCTCACCGTCGTCTGCGCCGGCCCGAAGGAGGAGTAGAACCCCGATTCCGCACGCTTGATCGTGTCGGCCTGCTGAATGTTGACCGAACGCGCGGACGGCGACTGGAAATGCCAGCTGCCGCCCCAGGTCACCCCGGAACCGCTCATGTTCTGTGCCGCACCATGGGAAGCAGACCACAGCAGCATCGCCGCCGCCATCAGGACCACCGAGAGCGGTTCGGGCCTTGCGCGGCCGGGCCTGTCGCGGAAAGCGTCGATGCCGGGGCGGACCGGGGAGACTGCCTTCGCGCCGCCGAAAGTCCTGTGTGCGTCGAGGCCAATCAGCGATTTGCCACCCTTGCCGGCCCACATGGTGACGCCCTTTCCTGCCGTTCCTTGCCTTTGGGCGCACCATGGAACATCAGGATCGCGTGAGGTAGCCTCTCAAACGATAGAATGGTGAACGTTCGGAAACCTCCGCCTCTCTTTGGCGGGCCCGGGTGTTCGGTTCCGCGTCTGGCATCGCGATCCGGGCGCGGGAGCGGAATGGGACGGCAGGGTCACGAACGCACCGCAGTCGGCTTCGCCGTCCGGGCGGAAATTCGGAAAAGGCGAGCCTGGCTTTCGGCGCCGGGCATCGACCCTGATTGTCGAGCGGGCAAGGAGTCGAATGCGCAAGGGACTCGTTGAATGCGGTACGGCTCCCCGCGCGTCCGAATGCGGAAAGATCGTCAGGGGGTGCTGCGTCCGATCTGCGAGCGGCGGCATGCCGACGGGTGTCCGCGGTCCGTCGACTTCCGATCCGGTTCGGAACCGCAATCCGAACGGGTCCGGATTCGCGCGCCGCAGATCAACGCGACAAGAAGCGCAAGGACCATCGCCAGATAGATTGCGACGAAAATGTTCAGGAAAACGCCCAGCACACGCGCCCCTCCTCCCGGAAACTCCGAACGACCTGACCCGCAGGGCGATCTTTCCGGCGGCTCCGGCCATCGACCAGGTATTGACCCGACAGCGCCGAGTTACACCGCGCCCGGGTTCCGCCCTTTCCGACCGGCGATCCCGGGTGTTTCGGCGGCACGCCCGGAACGGACACTCGGAAGGCCTGTCGATCCGGCTCCTCCGCCGTGCCGCTCTCCATCGCGGCCGGGAACGGACCACCCGCCAGATCCGGCGCCGGCGTCACATGCCGCATCAGAAGCCACGCGAACAGCGATGACGCCAGCCGCGTTCATCGTGATTGCGCGTTGCCGTCAGCAGCCCGTCGCGCAGCCTCGGCATCGACACGGGAAGACGGAGGGTCGCGTCGCAGATGAGCGTCCGCTCGGAGCCGAGGTCATCCCCGCCGACCAGCATGGAACACATGACGACGACGAGCTCCGGGGCGCTGGCGCGAAACTCGGCCAGGGCATCCACGCCGCTCTCCACATCCTCGTAGGCATCGACGTTGACCAGCACATGGCTGAAGGCGAGGCCCATCTCGGCGACGTTCGGCAGCTGCAACACGCGCGAGGCAGCGGCCGTGACGTGCACGCCGAGGTTGCGCAGACTCTCCCGCAGGCTGGACAGGTGTTCGGGCGGAAAGCCGACGAGGAGCACGCGCGCATCCGCAAGGCCCCGGGCAGCCATCCGCTCGGCGGCACCGGCCCAGAGGCGGCTGGCCAGGTCCGGTGTGGCAGGCCGGTTGGGGAACTCGCGCTCGAGGCGCCGCTGCGTGTTGGCGCCGGTGAGCGCCCTTTCCCGAGGAGTCGTCGGTACTCTAGGCTGCAGGGGCATTGCACAACTCCATTTCCGACAGAAATCCGATACCGGCAGCTTGCAGCAGGGCGCGCCCGTCGTCGTAGAGCCCGGCACAGGGGCCGGCGTCCGAGGGCGACACGGGCAGAAGACCGGTCACGACGCAGACCGGCGCCGAGGGATGGACACTCCGCGCGGCATCGAGGCGGGCCGCGAGTTCGCTGCGCCCACGGTTCTCGGCCGCGAACAGCAGCAGGGGCCGACCGACGGCGCCGGCGGCATGCGGTCCGTGGAAGACGTCCAGACCCATGCCCATCAGCACCCTGCGCAACTCGCCCCCGCCAGGCAGGTCGGAGTCGAGCAGGATCACGCTCCGGTGACGGATGTCCCAGCACTCGAGTGCCGCAAGCGCCGCCCGCGCGTGCATGTCCCGGCATGCGGCCGAGGCGTCCGGGGCGCTGCGGGCGGCGATGCTCATGCAAGCCACCCGACAAGCGCACGAATGATCAGCACCCAGAGCAACGCCCCGAGCACGACGGCGGGAAGAAACCACCAGCCGTCCCGACGGCGATCAGGCTCGGAGGCCAGGTCGCGGCCCTGACGGGCCTCGCACCACGCGCCGGCAAGGTCGGACGGATTGCGCGAGCTGTGTTCCAGCATGCTCATGTGGTGCGGCCCTCGACGCTTCCGATAGATACAACTCTAAACGGTTGTGCCGCCGGGTGGGCCTGCCCTTAAGGTAGAGAGCCAGTCTCTTTTGGGTCTGGTCGCGCAACAATAGTTGGAATCCGGGCCGTGCCGACCATGCTGCGGCAACCGGCACCGCGCGGCGGTGGCGTGCGGTCGCCGATCTCGGCCGGGCAGGTCAGTGCCGCGAGGCTGCCGACGGGAGCGCGGAGGACACGGCGGCCCGGACGGCGGGGATCAGGCGCGTGGCCTCGATCGGCTTCGACAGCACCGCCTGGAAGTGCTGCGCATCCGGGCCGATGGCTTCCGGCAGGGCCGTCACGAGCACCGACGGCACGCGAGGGTGGCAGGCCGCAGCGCTGCGGGCAAGGTCGGGTCCGCACATGTTCGGCATGTCGAGGCCGGTCACGAGCGCCGACCACAGGCCCGGATTGTCACGCAAGAGGTCCAGCGCCTCCTGCGGATCGGAGACGGTCACGGCAATCGCTCCCACGGTCTCCAGCATCTCTGCCAGGACGTCGGCCACGTCGGCCTGATCGTCGACCACAAGGATCTTGTGACCGGCCAGGTCGGGCTGCCCGTCCGGGCTTTCGGAGCCGATCTGCGCGGGCACCGCCCCGAGCGGCTCCGTCGGCCAGGCCACCGTCACGGTCGTGCCGCGACCGGGGCTGCTGTCGAGCCAGAGCGCCGCGCAGTTGTCGCGCAGGATGCTGGCCACGATGGGCAGGCCCAGACCGGTGCCGGAGACGCCCTTGGTGGAAAAGTAGCGCTCGAACAGTCGCGCACGCGTCGCCCTCTCGATCCCCGTGCCCGTATCGGACACGGTGAACATCGTATGCCGGCCGTCGGGACACAGGAGGCCCGCATCCGGGGCGCGCTCGGGCACTCGAAAGCCGGCGGAGACCGCGAGGCTCACCTTGTTGGGGCCATCCCCGGTCGCCTGGCAGGCATTCAGCGCCAGGTTGACGATCACCTGCAATATCTCCGTGACATTGCCCCAGACCGGACAGGGCTCGTCGGGGAGCACGGTGGAAACCGCGTGGTCGCGGATGCGCCCGGTGCCGAGCAGCTCGACCGCCTCGGCGATCAGCCGCCGCAGGTCGTGCTCGGCACGGATCGCCTGGGGTCGGCCGAGATGGCCCAGGCCTTCGACAAGATCGCGCGCGGTGTCGGTGGCGCGCAGGATCCGCTCCAGGCCGCCGCGGACCTCGTCATTGCCTGCGCAGCGGTCCATGAGCAGCGAGGCGGAGCCGGCCACGACCGCCACGAGGTTGTTGAGGTCATGCGCGACACCGCTGGCCAGATGGGCGATGGTCTCGCGGCGCTGCGCAAGCTGGAGCTCCTCGCGCAGCCGCGCGCGCTCCGCCTCCAGCCGCAACCGGTCCGAGATGTCGCGGGTGATGCAGACGATCCCCTCCTCGTGCAGCGTCAGCGAAACTTCCTGCGGAACCGAACGCCCGTCGCGGTGCCGGCCGTGCAGCTCGCCGCGCCAGAACCCTCCGGCCATGAGGCTGTCCGCGTGCTCTGCGACGAAGCGCGCCACGGCATCGGGGGGATAGATCGCTTGCCAGTGCAGCTTGCTGACATCCTCATCGTCGCCGATGCCGAACATGCGCCGGTGCGCGGCGTTCATGTAGACATAGTGACCGTCGCCATCGGTGATCGCGATGCCATCTCTGGAGGCGTCGAGGGCCACCACCCTGCTTTTCAGCGCGCTCTCCAGCCGGCGACGTTCCGAAATGTCGCGGGTGATGCAGAGGATCCCCTTGTCCCTGAGCGTCAGGGACACTTCCTGCGCGACCGGGCTGCCGTCGCGGTGCAGCCCCGGCAGCTCGCCGCGCCAGACGCCATCGGCTTCCAGCCTGCTCCATTCCTCGGCCATGAAGCGCGTCACCGCCTCGGCCGGCAACAGGTCGCGCCAGTTGAGCTTGCGGACGTCTTCCCGCTCGCCGATGCCGAACAGGCGCCGGTGCGCGGCGTTCATGTAGACATAGCGCCCCTCGGCATCGGTAATCGCGATCCCGTCGCTGGAGGCGTCGAGGGCAGCCGCCCGGTCGCGCAACGCCCGCTGGTGCTTGCGCTTCAGTTCGGTGATGTCGGTCTGGACCGCGACGAAGCCCTCCAGCCGGCCGCCACTGTCGAACACCGGCTGGATGTCCTTGCGCACCCAGAAGCGTTCGCCCGTGCGGCTGCGCTGCAGCATCTCCACCTGCACCGGCTCGCCGGCGAGGCGCGCCGCCTCGATGCGCGCCAGCGCGTCGGCGTCCGATTCTTCGGCGGTGAGGATGCTGCCGGGGGGCTTGCCGCGGACCTCCTCCAGCGTCCATCCGGTGCGGCGCTCGAAGGCGGGGTTGACCCATTCGATCCGCTGCGCGGCGTCGGTGACCACCACGAGGTTCGAGGTCAGCGCAGCGATCTGGCCCAGACGCTGCAACTGCCGGCGCTCGTTCAGACGGGCGGTGACGTCGCGGATCACGAAGACATAGCCGGCCGGGACGCCCTGCAAGGTCTTCGCCGCCGCCGACAGCGTGAACCAGCGCGGCGTGCCGTCGACGGCGAGCTGATATTCCTGCCCCTCGGCCCGCCCGTCCCGGTCGACGATCCGCATGACGCGGCGCGCGAGGGCGGCAAGCTCCGGCGGCAGCACGTCTTCCGGCATGCGGCCGAGGAACTGCTCGGCCGGAAACGCCGCCTGCAAGCCGGCCCCGGCGACATGGTCGACGAAGCGGCCCTCGTGGTCGAGTTCGAGCACGAGGTCGGGGATCGCCACCAGCGTGGCGTGGAGGCGATTGCGCTCGGCTTCCAGCCCTGCCCGCGCCGCCTCGGCTGCGGCTTCGGCCGTGGCGCGATCGAGCACGACATGGACCGCGTTCGCCACCGACTGCAGGAGCTGGATCTCGATCGGCAGGAACCGGCGCGGCGTACGCACCGCATCGAAGCCCATGAAACCCGCGATTTCCCCGTCGCGCAGCATCGGCACGGCCAGCAGCGAGCGGATCCCCTGCATCCGCAGCACCTCGCGCACCGCCGACGTCTCGGGCAGCGCCTCGACATCCGGGATCGAGACGGCGCGGCCCGCGCCCAGATCGGCGCGCCACTCGTCCAGCAGGCTTGCCGGCATGTCCTGCAACTGCGCGATCATCGGCGCAATGCCGGGCGCGACCCATTCATGGGTGTTGTCCAGCCGGTCCGGAGCGCGCAGACGGAACACATAGGTCCGGTCCGACCGCGCCAGGCTGCCGGTGCGGGCGAGGGCGCGATCGATGGCCGGATCCGCCCCGGCCGCAGGGGCGCCGAGCAGCTCGTTGGTGATGTCGACGATTTTGCCCTGCCATTCGGCCACCCGGGCATAGGCGCGGCTGAGCGCCTCGAACGAGGTGTCGAGAAACCCGGTGGCGGGCGGCAGATCGCCCGGGCTGGTGTCGACCACACGCGCCAGCACCGCGTTGCGGTGGGCCAGACGTCGCTTGTCGATGGCCTGCTCCAGCAACCGCCCGACCCGGCACAGCAGATCCTGATCGAAGCGCGAAAAGGCCGCCTCGCGCCGCGACAGGAGCCCGATGGCCATGGGCGGCTCGCCCGGCACGTTCACCGGCACCGACAGCAGGGACCGGAAGGAGCGCAGCGCGGCCGGCAGGTCGGCGCACCATGGCACCTCGCGCAGGTCCGTCACCCGTCGTGGACCTGCGAGGCAATCGCCGACATCTGGCCATGACAGCTCGGCCTGCCGCCCCTCCCCGATCGCGAGCGTCGCGATCACACCCTCGGATCGGCGCAGCAGCATCCACAGATCGGCGCGCGTCGCCTCCTGACACAGGCGCAGGGCCTTGCCGATCCCGCATTCGAGATCCTCGCAGCCATAGATCAGGTCCATCGCCTGCATCAGCGTGCCGGCGTGGCGCTCGGCGGTGCGGGCATCGCGGAGCATCCGCTCGCGTTCTGCGAGCGCGGAAAGCAGGCGTTCGATCTGGGTCACGGCTGCTTCCACGGTCCCGGGCCGCGACGGCTCCCGAAACAGGTGCAGGAGATCATCAGGTTGCCATGCTCGGAATCGCCATCCAGCATCTCGCCCTGTTCGCCGAAACTGAACACGCCCAGAAAGGGCGCACCGCCGAGGCTCTCGGCCACCCCGGCGGCGACCTCGTCCATGCGCTCGCGGATGGCCAGCATGCAGCCGCCGCAATAGACCATCAGCGCCCCGGCGACGGCGACGCCCCCCAGTTGATCGCGGCTGGTCCAGGCGATGCGCCCGGCGCGCTGCACAAGGCTGGTTTCGGACCCCTCCATCAGGCACAGGTCCTCGCCCGGCCGGACATCGGCAAAGAGTTCCAGGCTGCCGTCCGCATGGGCGATGGCCGGATGCGCAAGGAGATGGAGCGGAATACCGGCGATCTCGGTCTGCTTGCGGCCCAGCGGCGACAGCGTCGCCTCCGACAGGATCGAGCGGCTGCCCGACGCAGGCGCCGGGATGCGACCCGCGGTCCATTCGGCATAGACCTCGGCGGCCGGGCGATCGTCGATGCGCAGCAGCCGCCGCCCTTCGGCGGCCGTCACCGTGCCCCGCTGCGCGGTGGGCGCATAGCCGCTCTCGAAGGCGCAGCCGAACGGGGTGGAGGGGAACAGCACCGACACCACCACCGCCGCACCCGACGCCCCGTCGGACGAGAACACCGACCACTCCCCGGCCACGTCGTTGTCGGCCGCGCTGCCCCCCACGATCAGCGCCGGCCTGCCGATCACGTCCTTGATACCGTCGAGGATCGCTTCCTCATGCCCGGGCGAGGCGGTCAGCCAGACCAGATCCGGCGCCTCCCCCGCCCGGCCGGCCCGGGCGAGCGCGCTGCGCGTCGCCTCCGCCGCCGCCCGTCGCGGCGCCCCGTCCAGCGCGACCATGGCCGTTCCGTAGGCTCCGGCCGGATCCCAGATCGCAAGGGCGCCGATGGCATTGCCCCCCGCCTGCACGCAGCCCTGCTTCGTCATCACCCCCAGGCAGGATGACGCGCCATGCAGCGCGCGCGCGCCGAAGGTCTCCGCGGCGTGGGGCCAGAGTTCGGCGACGGGCCGTGCGGACCCATGGTGCAGGGTCACGAAATCCGGAGACGCCGCCCGCATGACGCCGAGCGCGGCGGCGATTTCGCGCACCGCCGCCCCCGTGTCCGCAAGACGGCTCACGGCCGTGGCCACTGTCAGCCCCTTTTCGGGCTCTGGCGGGCTTATCCGGGCAACCGCCGAAGACATCCGATCCTCCCCGGAGCGGCACAGCGGCCCGCTGCACGCCTGCCCGTTCAGAATATCCCGTGTTTGCGCGCCGCGATCACCGCCTGGGTCCGGTTGCGCGCCCCGAGCTTGCGGCAGATGGACTTGACGTCCATCTTGACGATCACTTCCTCCATCCCGAGCTCGCGACCGATCTCCTTGTTCTGCAAACCTTCGCAGAGGAAAGCGAGCACCTTCATCTCGCGCGGCTTCAGGCCGAGGCCGCCATCCTCGCCCTTGCTCATGCGGTGGAGGTAGTCGGACGGCAGATACACCTCGCCGTCGGAAATGAACCGGATGGCATGGCCCAACGTCTTCAGCGGCAGCGTCTTCGGAATGAACCCGGCCGCGCCCTGTTCGATGGCGCGCTGCACCATCATCCAGTTGATCACGCCCGAAAACAGCGCGACCCGGCCGCCATTGGCCTCGATCAGCCGGCGCATCCCCTCCAGCGAGTCCATGCCGGGCACATCGTAATCCAGCAAAACGACATCGTAGCGTCCCGCACGCTCCACCGCCACCAGCGCAGTCTCGACGTCGGGCGCCGTGTCGACCTTGAACCCCTGCTCGACAGCCAGAGCGCTGACGACGGTCTCCGCGACAAGGAGATGGTCATCGACCACGAGCACCCTCAGGCTGTCGGAGGCGGCGCCGATGGTGGGATCGCGAAGAGCCATGGCGGCACGTTCCTGTGCTGCTGTACAACTTTGGATGGACATCTAGATGCTTCGTCGCCCGACCGTAAGGCCAAAAAGACGCATGCCCCCGAACGAGAGCTGCGAACCTCCTTCGATACTTTGCGGGGTCGGCGCAGGCATCGGGCCTCCGCCGCAAGCGGGGGCGGCATGCCGGATCGCGGCGCCTGCAGGGGGGGCGACGATGGCCCGGCTCACGCGGCGGGTGGCCCGTCGTGCAGGTCGGTTGCGGTGTTCTCGGCCGCCGCGGCGCGGGTGGCCTGCAGGACGGGGGCCAGTTCGGCGAGGGCGGCCCGCAGCGCGGCAGGGGTGGCGATCTCGGTGCGGATCTCGAAGGCGCGGAGCGCGTCGGCCAGGGGGCGGGCGCCGAGGATGTCGCCCGCGCCGGCGAGCCTGTGGGCAAGGCGGCCGGCACCGGGGGCGTCGCCGGCGGCGAGGCGGGCGGCGAGCGCCGGCTCGAGCGCGGCGATCTCGCGGGAAAAGCGCGCAAGCGCGCGGGCCAGCAGGGCGCCGCCGTCAAGGGCGCGCAGCTCGGCCAGGGTGGCGGGGTCGATCAGGGGGTCGGCGGGGGGACGCTCCGCCGCGACCGCCTCGTCGCGCAGGACCGCGGCGAGGCGGGCGAGGTCGAGCGGTTTGGCGAGGCAGGCGTCCAGGGCAAGGTCGCTCAGCATCGCGACGGTTGCAGGGGCCCGGCGCGCGGTGAGGCCCACGATGCGGGCTCCGGCGGACGGTCCGCCGTTCTGGCGGATGCGGGCGGCGGCGGTGGGGCCGTCCAGGCCCGGCAGGCGCAGGTCCATCAGGATCAGGTCGAAGGGCTCGGCGGCGGCGCGCTCCACCGCCTCCAGCCCGTCGGCGGCCTCGACGGGCCGGGCGCCGCTGCGGGCGAGCTGGGTGCAGGTGATCCGGCGGATGGTCTCGTGATCTTCGGCCACCAGCACGCGCAGCCCGGCGAGGGTGGCGGCGGGGTCCTCGGCCCGGGGCGGGGCCTCGGGCGCCTCCGCCGCCTCGGGCAGCGTCACCCGCAGCCAGAAGCGGGACCCCACGCCGGGCGTGCTCTCGACCCCGACCTCGCCGCCCATGGCGGTGGCCAGCCTGCGGCAGATGGCGAGGCCGAGGCCGGTTCCCCCGGCGTCGGCGTCCTCGCGGTCGAGCATGCCGAAGTCGCGGAACAGGCGGGGGATGTCCCCGGGCGCGATGCCGCGGCCGGTGTCGGTGACGGCGAAGGTGACCGAGTGGCCCTCGGCGTCCGGCGCCCCAGCGGTGGCCGACAGCCGGATGCCGCCGCCCTCGGTCGCCTTCACCGCATTGGTGGCGAAGTTCGTCAGCACCCGGCGCAGCGCCGTCACGTCGCCGAAAAGCGGTGGCGTCCCCTCGGCCTCGGTGACGACCTCGGTGCCGTTCCGCGCGGCCTGCGCCCGGACCAGATCGGCCACCTCGTCCAGCAACGCGGCCGCGTCGAAGGGCTCGGGCCGCAGCCGCAGCTCGCCCGCGCCCAGCCGGGCCAGCTCCAGCACATCGTCGATCAGCTGCAGCATGCCATGGCCGTCGCGCTCGATCCGCTCGAGCACATGCACCCGCGCCGCCGCATCCTGCCCCTCGCGCACCAGCTCGAGCGCGCCCAGCACCGCCACCAGCGGCGTGCGCAGGTCATGCGCCAGCACCGCCATCAGCCGCGCCTTGCGACCCTCGGCCGCCCGCGCCTCGGACAGCCGCCTCGCCGCAGCCTGCCGCACCGCTTCCTCGGCCTCCCGTCGCGCAGTGACGTCCGAGGCCGCGCCGAACCACTCCCGCACTTCGCCGGCCGCGTCCAGCAGCGGCACGGCACGCGACAGCACCCAGCCGAGGCTGCCGTCAGCGCGCCGGACCCGGTGTTCCAGTTCGAACAGGCTGCGCGTCTCGATCGCCTTGCGGATGGCCGCCAGAACCTGCGGCTGATCGGCAGGATCGATGTAATCGGCCAACCATTCCGTGCTGGGCTCGGTGGTATCGCGCAGCACGCCGACGCCGTGCAGCTGTCGCATCTCGCGCCAGTCGGGGCTCATGCGATAGACGATCTGCGAGGTGGCGGTCACCAGCGCGCGGAACCGTTCCTCGCGGGTGCGCAGGGCTTCCTCGGCGTCCTTGCGGTCGGTGATGTCGGTGGTCGCGCCGAACCATTCCATGATCCCGCCCGTGGTATCCAGAATCGGCACTGCGCGCGACCACACCCAGGAGAAGCTGCCGTCGGGGTGCCGGACCCGATGCTCCATCTCGAAGACCTCACGCGTCGCCACCGCCACGCGGACGGCCGCCATCACCCGGTCACGTTCGTCGGGGTGGATATACTGCGTCAACCAGTGCTCTACGGGCTCGGACACATCCTCGAGGAATCCGCGCCCGTCGAGGTGCCAAAGTTCGCTCCAGTCCGGGCTCATGCGATAGCTGACCCGTGAGGTCGCGCTCACCAGCGCGCGGAACCGCGCCTCGCTGAGACGCGTGCCGGCCTCCGCTCGGGCGCGCTCGATCGCCTCCCAGATGCGGATGCCGGCCTCATGCGCCGTCGCGATCTCGGCGACGGCCCAGCGATGGGGCCGGTCGTGCCGGATGGTGATGACCGACACGAGCTCCCCGGCGCGCAGGACGGGCACCGTCAGCTGCGCCCGGAACGGCGCATGGGCATAGTGCGCCACCTCGGCCGCCACCGGGTCGGCCGGTGCCCCGGCCGCGTCCAGCATGTCGTCGATCACCAGCGGCAGGCCGTTGCGCAGAAGCTGGATCGCCGGGCCGAAGTCGGCCAGTTCATGGTCGACCGCATGCGAGGTCGCGGCCGGATCGCGGAGGTATTCGTGCCGTTCCCACGCCCGACCTGCGGCGAAATCCACCTCCGAGAAGCTGGCACGGTCGGCGCCGAGCTGTTCGCCCAGCATCCGCGTGCCCAGCTCCTGCACCGCGTCGGCATCGTCGAGCCGGCGCAGGGCATCGCTCAGGCGCAGCATGAAGTCGGTGCGCACATGGGCGTCGCGTTTCCCTTCGCGCTCCGGTGCGCCCCCCGGTGCGAGGCCCAGCTGCACCAGCAGCCCTTCGGCCCGGCCGGCGTCGTCGAGCACGGGCGCGCAGGACAACCCGGCAAAGGGGCGGTCGACGAAGCTGCGCCACAGCAGTGGCAGGAGGGCCTTGCTGACCTCGCCCGGCGCCGTGCCGTCCAGCGCCGCCCGACAGGCGCGGTCCAGCTCCGCCGACAGCTCCGCTGCGGGCCGGCCGGACAGCCGCATCGGCTGCGGCCCCACCTCGCGCTCCCAGGTGGGGTTGGGGATCATGATGCTCTCGGCGCCCCAGAACAGGCACGACGGCAGGTCGCTGTGCGCATGCACCCCGACCAGCACTCGAAGCCGCTCGGGCCAAGCCGTCACCGGTCCGAGCGGCGTGTCCGACCACGCGATCCCGGCCTCGACCTCTCCTCGCACACCGACCCGCGACACCACGAGGGCTCCTCAGAAACAGCAGGATGCGCCGGGCATCATCGCCCGACGGCCGGCCTGCACGATCACCCGGCCACCGGTCTCCAACGATTCTGACAGCAAAACGGTTCCGGAGGCGAGTGTGATCCTTGCAGCCCCGGGTAGATAATTTGAAGCCCGAAAACCTCTTTGGATAGAGTGGGCGCGCCGGAAGCCTGTCGTCATCCGCCTTCGCCGGCAGGAGCCACGGTGCGGCGTGGCATCCGGCCTGCCCGCCGGCCGCGCGGGCGCAGCCCGGCTCAGCGGGCGGTGCCGTCGTCTTCCTGCGCACCCCGCAGACCCTGTCGTCCCGAAGGATGCCGCGCCTCGTCCCAGACGAGAACACCCATGTCGATCAGGGTGTTGATGGCGCTGACCAGCGCCTGAAGGCGCTTCTCCTGAATGCCGGCCGACACCCGCCGTCGCAGCGAGGCCGGGGCACAGACCCCACCGTCCGGATGGTCGTCGACGAAGCCGCGGTCCTTCAGCAGTTGCACATGGCGGCGGACGGTCTCGCGCGGGATCCGTGTCACCTCGGCCACCCGGCGCATCGAGACGGGCGCGATATCCGCGGTCGGCAGCGGCGCATCGCCCTGGAACACCGCCGCCGTCGCATCGCGTTCGCGCAGGATGCGCTGGATCGAGACGAGGATGATGGTGCGATACACCAGATCCTCCTCGGGCCGCAGGTCGAGAGCGGCCTGTTCGAACAGCTCGATGTCCCACAGGGTGTTGCCCAGGATGAAGGCCCATTTCCGCAGGAGAGTCTGCCGGGCGTCCGGGTCGATGCGCAGCCGGCCGCCGCCTCCCGATGCGGGATCCGGCGCCGTTCCGCCCGCATCCGGCGGCGCGGCGGCGGACAGCAGGGCCTGCCGGATGCGCGCCAGCTGGCGCGCGCCGCATTCCGGGATCCCGCGACACTCGGCCAGAAAGGCCTCGAGCGTGTCCGGCGTGGCCACCACCTCTGCCACCGTCACGCGTCGCAGCAAGGGGTCTTCCAGAACCCGGCGCCGCAGCCCCACGTCCGGCCAGCCCTCCGTCAGATAGCGCGCCACGGTCCAGGTGGCGAAGCTCCGATAGTGCCAGAGCCGGAGCAGTCGCGTGGCGTCCGTGCCGGTGCCGTCGTGGTCTTCTTCTTCCTGCATCGTCCTCTCCCGAGGTGGAGGCAGCGCAGGCAAGACCATACGCGACCGACAGGGCGTGCCCGGCGAAAACCCGCCCCACCGCGCAATCGTGACCTGATACGGGTCACAATCTCCTTTGTTTGTGGCTGGAGCGGGTGTATCAATAAGGCGTCAACGAGGAAAACGGTTTCTCCGGCGCTTCTTTTCCAGCCTGCGTCAATTGGGCGACAGGTCCGGAGCGCATCTCCGCTCGGGGACACCGAACGCATGCCCACCGCCCACCCGTGTCGGCAGTTCCCGTGCCGCTGAGAAAGGATCATGAGCATGATCTTCGACAAGCATAGTCCGCGTAGTGTCGCCGCATCGGAGGTCGTGACCGCAAGCCGTCGGAGCTGGACGGTGGCCCGCATGCTGGACGAGGCGCAGCCGGCCCTGCGACTGCGCGAGAGGGTCCGGGACCATCCGCTGTTCCAGCGCGTGACGCTGGGCACGCTCCTGGACGATCCGCTGAGCCTCGACAGCTTCCTGGCCGAGTGCCGGTTGCTCCCGCAATGCGGCGAGGTGCAGATCGCGCGCCTGCGCAAGGTGCTCGTCGAGGAGATGCGGGCCGCGATGGCCGCCCCCGCCGCGTCGAAGCCTCGCCCCGTGGGTGCGGGCCCGGATGCGAAGACACCGGAGGCTCCCGCCAGCACCGCGCTGAAACTCGAGGGCGAGTTCTTCCCCGACTACGTGACCGCGCTGGAGACTGTATATCTCCGCATGTGGCGTCTGGCGCAGTTCGACCCCTTCATCTATCTGCCGACGTCCGTTCCGGAATTCGCCAAGACCCCCGCCGTCCTGGCCGCAGAGAACGGACCGGACACGGACGTCTCCGCCTACAGCGGCAAGCTGGCCGCGTTCCGCAACGCCCTGCCTGCAATGTCGAGGGGCGAAGGTGTGATCCTGCTCGACGCCCAGAGGCTCGGGGCGCTCTTCGCACGCCAGGGACGCTACGCGGGGCTGAGCGACGAGGATGTCGCGCGGCAGCTGGAGGCGCTGCGCAAGATGCTGACGGCGCTGCCTGCGGGCATCGATTGCCGGGTGACCGACTTCGAGCATGAGCAACTGAGCTCTCTCAGCATCGTCGGCGAGTATCTCGTATTCTACGCCATGGGCGGCTACGGGATCCTGCGCAGCCCGCCGATGCTGGCAGAGATCCGGGCCCGCTGTCACGCCGCGCAGTCGGGCGGCGGTGACCGGCTTGGACAGCACCGCGGCGAATCCGGTGGCCGGCGTGTCTCCCACCGCGTCGGGACGGGCGGTGACCAGCACCGTGGGGACCGGGGGCGACAGCGAGCCGGCGTGGCTCGCCAGCGCCCGGCCGTCCATGCCGTCCATGTGCAGGTCGGTCACCAGGGCCGACCAGACGCCGGGCGCCTCGGCCAGCACCTCGGCGGCCTCCTCGGGGTCGGAGACGGCCACCGCCACGGCGCCGGCGGCCTCCAGCATGTCGGCCAGCACCTCGGCCACATCCGACAGATCGTCGACCACCAGCACGCGCAGGCCGCGCAGCAGCCCGGCCGGGGCGGTGCCGTCTGCGCGCGCCGCCGCATCGAACCGTCCGGCGGGGCCTGCGACGGCCGGGGCCGCGGCCGGCCAGGCCACGGTCATGGCGCTGCCACCGCCGGGCGCGCTGTCCACCCACAGCGCCGCGCGGTTGGCCTGCAGGATGGTCGAGACGATCCGCAGCCCCAGCCCGGGCGCGGCCCTGCCCTTGGTGGTGAAGTTGGGCCGGAACATCCGTGCGCGCACCTCGTCCGTGATGCCCGTGCCGGTGTCGCTGATCGTGAACAGCGCCACCTCGGCGCCCGCCGGCGGCGCCACCCCGGCATCGGGCGCATGGGCGGGCACGGCGGTGCCGGCCGGCAGGCTGGTCAGCGTCACCGTCGCCGGGCGCTCGGGCGTGCCGGCATCGCAGGCATTGAGGGCGAGGTTGACGATCACCTGCGCCACCTCGGTCGGGTTGGCCCAGACCGGCGAGGGCCCATCGGCCAGCTCGACGCGCACGGCATGCCGCACGATCCGCCGCTGGCCCAGCAACGCCACGGCGTCCCGCAGGAGCTTGCCGAGGTCATGGGCCTCGCGCGGCAGGTCGGGGCGGACCAGCCCGCCCAACCCGGCGATCAGGTCGCGCGCCATCCCGACCGAGCGGCGGATGCGCCCCAGGCCGTCCAGCAGCCCGGGCTGGCCACAGGCCTGCAGCTCCATCATCTCGGCCGTGCCGGCGACCACCGCGATCAGGTTGTTGAGGTCATGCGCCACGCCCCCGGCGACCTGCGCCACCGTGTCCCGCTGATGCGCGCGCTGCAGGTCCTCGCGCAGCTGCGCCAACTCCTCCTGCGCCTGCGCCCGCGCAGCCATCTCGGCGGTGATGTCGAAGCTCACCCCCGACAGGGCCGTCGGCCGTCCCTCGGCGTCGCGGGCGCTGATGCCCGCATGCACCTGCAGCCAGATCCACGCCCCGTCGCGGATCCGCCGGCGATAGGTCAGGATCTGTCGGTCCACCGCGCCGGCCTCCAGCGCCGCCACCGCCGCCCGCACCTGCGCCACATCCTCGGGATGAACCGTCAGGATCCAGTCGTCGCTGGGCATGTCGTGCTCGCCGGGCGGGGGGCCGGCCAGCGCAGCCCAGCGGCCGTCGAACGCCGACCGGCGGGCGCGCAGGTCGCGTCGCCAGGTATAGGCCCGCGCGGCCTCCAGCACCGTCGTCAATTCCTTTTCGGTGCGCTTGAGGTCGTCGATGTCGACGAGGATGCCCTCCCAGATCACCGAGCCGTCGTCGAGCGCGCGCGGCACCGATTCGGCCCGGATCCAGCGCGTCTCGCCGTTCGCCACGATGCGGGCCTCGCCGGAAAAGGGCTGTCGTCCGGCAAAGGCTGCGGCGTTGATCTCCAGCCAGCGCGGGCGATCCTCGGGATGCACGCGCGAAAAGCCGGTCATCGGGTCGCCCACCGCCTCCTCGCGCGTCAGTTCCAGCATCTGCAGGAACTGCTTGCTGACGAAGGCGAATTCGGCCAGCGCCGCGCCCGGCCGCAGCAGCATGGTAAAGGCGCCGGCCGGCATGTTCTCGGTCAGCGCAAAGGCCGTCTGCTCGTGCTGGCGCCGCTCGGCCTCCAGCGCCGCCTCGGCCGCGCGCGCCTCGGTCAGGTCCTGAAAGGTGGCGATCGCCAGATCGCCCTGCAGAGCAAAGCCGATCAGCACGTCGCGCGGCCTGCCCGCCTTGTCGCGGATCCGGTACTCCGCCGGCGGCGTGACCGTACCGGTCGCCTGCCGCGCCGCGATCTCGGCCCACCAGCGGGCGAGCACCTCGCGGCGATAGTCCGGGTCCGGATAGGCCCGCTCCGCCCAGGCGGCCACGCTCGGCACATCCTCCAGCGTGTAGCCGAAGGCCCGCGTGAAGCTCGGGTTGACGAAGCGCGCCGCCGCCCCTTCGCCCAGGTCGTGCACCACGAGGGGCACCGGCAAGTCGCCGAGCAGTGCCCAGAAATCCACGTCCCGGCAGGCGGCACAGCGAGGGGCGGTTGACCGTGGCGGCACCGGTTCCGACGTCGGCTTCGACATGGTGTGACCATCCATCCGGAGTGACAGGCGGCCGACAGCCTAATCGCGGATGCGTGAAACGCGAATGTTTCTTTCGAAATGCGGCCGGGGTGGTGAGCAGGCTGCCACGCTTGCCGTCTGTTTCTGCAGGTTTCGTCGAGGGCGGCCCGGGCGCGGCGCTGCGCTTGCGACATCCGGCCGGATTGGCCATGGCCACGGCGATGGGTGCGGTTCGGCCAGAGGCACGCCGAGGGGCGCCGCGCCTCGGGTCGTTTCAGGACGCCAGTTGGTCGAGGATGAGCCGGGCCACGGAGCCACCGGAGTTCTGCTGCTGGCCGGTGATCAGGTTGCCGTCGGCCACCGCGGAATTGGCCCACATGCCGCCCTGGACATAGGTCGCGCCGCGCGCGCGCATGGCGGGTTCCACCCACCAGTCCCACATCGTCACGCCCAGCGTCTCGTCGACGAAGGCATCCTCGGCGGCCGAGAAGCCGGTGACGGTCCTGCCGGCGAGCAGGGAGCGGCCGTCCTCCAGCGTCACGTCGAGCAGCGCAGCCACGCCGTGGCACAGCGCCGCCGTGGGTTTGCCGGCATCGTGGAAGGCGCGCACGAGGGCCTGCAGCCGGGTGTTGTCGCGGTAGCTGATCATCGGGGCCTGCCCGCCGGCGATGACGATGGCGGCGAAGCGCTCGGGGTCGACCTCGGCGATGGGCAGGGTGTCGTCAAGCAGCGGCGCGTGTCTCGGCGAGGTCAGGAAACCCAGCGAGACGAAGTCATGCGCCGAATAGCCGGACTCGTGGCGCGGGTCGGAGAAGGCATCCTCGCTGACCTTTCCGCCCTCGAGGCTCGCGATGGTGATGGGGTGCCCATGCGCCGCAAGTTCGGCGTAGGGGTGCGTCAGTTCCGCCGCCCAGAGGCCGAGCGGAAAGCCCAGGGTCGGATGCGGCACATCGTTGGCGACGACGATCAGGATCTCGCCGGGCTGGCCCGACCCACCGGCGGCACGGGCGCGCGGGGCATGGGCGAGGGTCAGCCCGCCGGCGGCCAGCGCGACGGCGGGGGCGGCGGCGAAGAAGTTGCGACGGGTGAGGGACATGGGGGCTCCTGTCGTCCGAAGGTGGGGAGTGGGGTCAGCCTGACACGGCGGCAAAGGCCCAGCGACGGCCCTTGCCGCGCATCAGCGCCTGGTTGATCCAGAGCATGCCGAAGGGTTCGAGCAGCCGCGCCTTGGTCAGATCGCCCGCGTCGAGCGCCTCGAAGCCGAGGTCGGCGAGCATCCGGCCGACGGCGGCCTTGGCCCCGGCATCGTCGCCGGCCATGAACATGACGGGGCGGTGCGGCAGCGCGGCGTTGTCGGCCATGATCTCGGCGCCGACCTGGTTCAGCGTCTTGACCACGCGCGCCGCCGGCAGCCAGCCCTGCACGGTCTCGCCGCCCGAGGTGCCGTGGCCCAGCGTCAGGCCCATCCCCTCCGGCGTGCGGCCGATCGCGTTCATGCAGTCCACCACCACCTTGCCGGCGAGGTCGCCGAGGCCCTTCACCGCCGCCTCGGCCGCGCCCCAGGGCAGGGCGAGGATCACGATCTCCGTCCCGGCCGCCGCCTCGGCGGGCAGGGCAGCGGCGGACCCCGTGGCGGCGGCCAGCGCGGTCACCTCCGGAGCGGCGGGGTCGCGCGCGCCCAGCGTCACCGCATGGCCCTTGCCCGCCAGCCCCCGCGCCAGCGCCGCGCCGAAAGTGCCGGTGACCGCGAAGCGCATGGGGCTTCTCCTTGCCGCGGGGGTCGGCGTCGGGATATCCGCCGGCGCGGAGAAACGAACGAACAAGCCTCATGTCAGACTCAGCACATCCGAACTCAGGTGGCTCGACCTGACGCTGCTGCTGGTGTTCCTGGGCCTCTTGCGGCATCGCAAGGCGGCGGAGGTGGCGCGCGATCTCGGCCTGACGCAATCGGCGATCAGCCAGGCGCTGAAGCGGCTGCGCTTCATCTTCGGCGACGAGCTGTTCCCGCGCCGCCCGCACGGGATGGAGCCCACCGCCACAGCGCTGGCGCAGATCATCGCCGACGGCACCCATGACGAGATCCGCGCCCGCTATTTCGAGCTCGGCATCATGACCCGGCCGCCGACCGCGGGCGAGCTGTTCGGCTGATCCACAGCCCCGGGGCCGGACCCGCGCCGGCCCCACACGCAGAAGGGTCCGGTCACCGATGTGGGATGTGCTGTCTCTTCTCAGCTGCGGCGATCAGGGCTGGGGCGACGAGCTCTTGCTGCGCCCTGGCGTCACGCTGGGGCTCGCCTTCACGACGGCCCCGCTGGCGCTGGCGCTCTCGTTCCTCGTGGCCTGGGGCAAGACCGCAGGCAACCGGGTGCTGCGCCCGCTCTCCCATGCCTTCACCACGGGGTTCCGCAGCCTGCCCGAGCTGCTGACGCTGCTGATCATCCACTATCAGCTTCAGTTCGTGCTGAACCCGGGTGGAGCCATGGCTGAAAATGGGTGATGGGGTCTGAGAAGGCGGCGTATCGTGGCGGGTGTCGAAGCCTGCCAGAACCTCCCGAAGGAGATGGGATGGTTGCCGCCCTCCCCGGACGGCATCGCAATGTGCCAGGATCGTGGTGTTCAACGCCACGCGCGCGGAAGACGGCGAAATGAAGGATACGATGATCGGGGTGGATCTGGCAAAGCGTGTTTTCCAGCTCCACGGGGCGGCGATGACGGGGGAGGTGAAGTTCCGCAAGAAGCTGACGCGCGAGCAGTTCCGGGCTTTCATGGCGGCGCAGCCGGCCGCGCTGGTGGTGTTCGAGGCCTGCGGGAGCGCAAGCCACTGGGCTCGGGAGACGGAGGCGCTCGGGCACGAGGTCCGGCTGATCGCGCCGCAGCATGTGCGGCCCTTCGTGAAGCGTCAGAAGAACGATGGTGAGGAGGACCGTGGCCGCAGTGCGGCCGCGTAAGCCGACGAACGATGCGGAGGCGATCGTGATCGCGGCGCGGCAGCCCGAGATGCGGTTCGTGGCGCCGAAGACGGCGGATCAGCAAGCCAGAGCGTTGCTGTTCCGCGGCCGCGAGCGGCTGGTCCATCAGCGTACGGAACTGGTGAACGCGCTCCGGGCGGTTCTCTACGAATATGGGCATATCTTCCCCACCGGGCTCTGCCACCTCAAGCGGATGGAGGCGGTGCTGGAGGATCCCCACTGCGACCTGCCCGCCCTTGTCATCGCGGAGTGCCAGGACCTGCTGGCGCAGATTGCTGAGAAAACAGAGCGGATCGAGGCGAAGACCCAGACCCTGAAGGCGCTTGCAGCCGAGACCGACACTGCTCGGCGTCTGCAGACCATGCCGGGGGTCGGCCCCCTGACGGCGCTGGCGGTGGAAGCTTTCGTGCCCGACATGGCGCAATTCAAATCCGGCCGGGACTTCGCGGCCTGGCTGGGGCTGGTACCACGCCAGCATTCATCAGGGGGCAAGGATCGTTTCGGCCGGCTTTCGAAAGCTGGCCAGGCCGACATTCGACGTCTCTTGATCATCGGCGCCATGGCGCGCCTGAGCCGGCTCGGGCGTCGGTCCATCCCAGACGGGTCCTGGCTTGCCCGGATGCTGACGCGAAAGCCGCGGATGTTGGTTGCAGTTGCGCTGGCCAACAAGATGGCGCGACAATTGTGGGCCATGATGACGAAGAACGAGGATTATCGGGATCCGGCGCAGGCGGCGGCTGCATGAAGCGACAAGCGGCCTGCTGCCGGTGAAGGGGGTGTGAGAAGGCGACGACCCGAATGGGCGACTGATCGAACAGATCCGGATTGGGGAAACCAGTGTATCGCTCCGAGCTAGTGAGCTCGCGTAAGGAGATTTGGACCCAGTCTGCGGATCACCATACCGGCCGGCGGCCCACAGTCAGGTCGCGCACGAAGGCCTGACAGAAGACCGCATTCGATCACGCGTTCAGGGTTGGAAAGCGTCTTGCATCACGGGCGGCAACCACAGAAGCGATACGCCATGAAGGACGATACCGCGATCACCGCGCTTCACCAGCCCGGAACGATCCTCGACCCGCTCACCGAGATCGCCCGCGAGGGCGCGCGCCAGATGCTGGCCGCGGCGCTCAGGGCGGAAGCGGCG
>Ga0213835_100220_pt1 | contig 68028 bp, 61 predicted proteins | sample SWPATP01_FD_160576 | JGI IMG/M metagenome (GOLD analysis project Ga0213835, IMG submission 160576) | Coastal seawater microbial communities from Marineland, Florida, United States - SWPA TP0 #1 | ecosystem: Environmental > Aquatic > Marine > Coastal | place: USA: Florida | collected 2016-08-05 | reverse complement strand
GCTTGACCTCTTTTACACTCGCTTTTTCTCTATGCAGCCTTTAGGGTTTTGCTTATACACTACAATTTAATCTTATTACTCTGCCTCTTTCTTTCGATTGAGGCTTTGTTTTTTGATAATCTGGTATTCACCATGAGTTCTGAAAGGTCTGAATTATCTGAGTTAGTAGCCCCGGCTTTTCCAAGGGTTCCTACTTGGTGTCGGGCGATCGCATTAGGGATTGACGGATTTCTAGTGTTGTTGATTACTGGTTTATTAGGGGCTAGTGGCTTAGTCGGATTTTTGATATTTATGCTGCTTTGGATAGCCTCACGGGTGTTTGTAGTTTATCGAAACTATGGACAGAGCCTAGGGCGGTGGGCTTTGAATATGAGGGTAATTGATACACGATTCCACCGAACACCGCAACTGTTAGAATTATCTAAGCGTGAGGGTGTCCTAGGGTTTTTTGTGTTCTTGGCTCTAAATGGATTAGGGAATCTGGCTTTAGGCCATGCGGGTGTTGTGCTGTTACTAGTTCCCCTGATCGCTGATGGTGGAGTGGTGCTGTTTGATCTGAGTCAATATCCGCAAACTTTTCACGATCGCTTTGGCGAAACTATCGTTATTGGTGTGCAACGAGGCTATTCTTTGGATATTAGAGTCAAAAATTGGATTGACAAAATGCAGCAATACCTGAAATAATAGATGATTGTGCTTTATTAAGAAATCTTTTAGGATTATGGCTAAAGGTGTTCGCATTGTAATCACGCTGGAATGCACTGAGTGTCGCACCAATACCGATAAGCGTTCTAAGGGTGTGTCACGGTATACAACGACCAAAAACCGTCGGAATACAACTGGGAGGATGGAACTCAAAAAATTCTGCACCCACTGTAACAAACATACGGTTCACAAAGAAATCAAATAGTGCTTTCAGATGACTGGTGGGAGAGTAGTCATCCCCATGAACCTAGAATCATCCATTAAACCAACAGGAGTCAAAGCCCATGAGCTATTTCCGTCGCCAAGTTTCGCCGATTGATCCGAAAACCCCCATTGATTATAAAAACATCGAGTTGTTGAAAAAGTTTATGACCGAACGGGGCAAAATTCTACCCCGGCGCATTACCGGTTTAACCTGTAAACAACAACGAGACCTGACAAAAGCGATCAAACGGGCTAGAATTTTAGCCATGCTGCCCTTTGTCAATAAAGAAGGCTGATTGAATTGGTGGAAAAGGGAACTTTAGTTGAATTCCGTATACATGGGGAGCGCCGTCTCGCTGTGGTAGCTCGCCCTGAAGGAAAAAAGCACTGGATCTTAGTTGATGACCAGGGAAATTCCCATACCGTTCATCCCAGACAAATTACCTATGAGGTAGGGGGAACGACTTATCGTCCTGCTGATATTCCCTCTTTTTATGAAGAAATACAACCCTATCTAGATCCAGCTAGTTTAGAGATAGCCTGGGAGATTTTGATTGAAGAGGGGGAAACAGTCGATCCCACAGGAATGGCATTGTTGCTATTTTCGGAGGAAACTCCGGCTCAATGTTATGCCAGCCACTTGTTGCTATGCAATGATAAACTCTACTTTAAACAGAAGGGCGATCGCTATGAACCTCGCCCTCCTAACCAAGTAGCAGAAATCAAACATCAACAGGAAGTTGAACAGCAACGGGAACAGGAAACCCAACTATTTTGGCAGCGAGTTGAACAATGTCTAGGGGGAGAGGTGGTAGAATGGCAGGGGAGCGATCGCGCCCGCCTCGATGCTTTGGAACGTTTTGCTCTGTACGGGGAGGAAGCATCCCATACGGGACCCGCCTTAGAAACCCTAAGCAGTCTTAATCGCCCTCAAACTCCCAGTGCCTCTTTTCAATTGTTGGTAGACTTGGGGATATGGAGTCTGCATGAGAACCTTTCCCTGTGGCGCAGTCAGATCCCAACCCAGTTTCCCGCAAAGGTCCTAGACGTGGCTCAATATTATCTCCAATCTCCCCAACCTGACCCAGATCAAGATCGTCGGTTCGATCTAACTCATCTGAAGGTCTATACCATTGACGACGAAAGCACCCGCGAAATTGATGATGGAGTTAGCCTAGAATTTCTCGAAGACGGAACCCAAAAGATTTGGATTCACATTGCTGATCCTACCCGTCTAATTCAACCGGGAGATGAACTAGACCTAGAAGCGCGGCGCAGGACTACCAGCGTTTACCTACCCACGGGGATGATTCCCATGTTCCCCTCAGAACTGGCCACTGGGCCGATGAGTTTGGTGCAGGGTAAAATTTGCTGTGCCTTGAGCTTCGGGGTAGTGCTGAATGAAGATGGCAGCGTGAAGGATTATAGCATTCATACCAGCATCATCAAACCTACCTACCGCCTCACCTATGATGATGTCGATGAGATGCTGCACTTGGGTATTAAGGCTGAACCAGAAATCGAGATTTTAGGAAAGTTCGCGAAACTTCGGCAACAATGGCGTTCCTCCCAAGGGGCTATTAGTATTTATATGCCTGAATCTATGATTAAGGTGGACGGGGATGAGGTAATTGTTAAACTCCTTGATGATTCTCTGTCTCGCCAAATGGTGGCAGAAATGATGATTTTAACTGGGGAGGTAGCTGCTCGCTACGGTCAGGAGCATAATTTAGCATTACCCTATCGCAGCCAGCCTCAACCAGAACTACCCCCGGAAGAGGAACTGCTGCAACTACCAGCCGGAGCGGTAAGAGCCTGTGCATTGCGTCGTTATATGCCTCGTAGTGAGGTTAGCTTGACTCCGGCTCGCCATGCAAGTTTAGCCTTGGAAACTTATACGCAGGTGACTTCCCCCATTAGGCGTTATAGCGATCTATTGGCTCACTTCCAGATTAAGGCTCATTTACGGGGAGAAGAGCCAGCTTTTTCGGTGGAACAAATGCAGGAAATGGTGATGAGCCTTGGTCCGGCGGTGAAGGAAGCCTCGAAGGTGGAACGGGAGACGAACCGCTATTGGAGTTTGGAATATTTGCGTCGTCAAGCTGATGAGGTGTGGGAAGCTATTTTGCTGCGGTGGTTGCGGGAGGATAGTAATTTAGGTTTGGTGATGCTGGAGGAATTAGGGTTAGAGTTACCAATGCGGTTTAACCGCGACATAGCACTTGGCGATCGCTTTGAGGTAAAAGTGACCCATTCTGACCCACGCCAAGACGTGATTCAATTCCAGGAGATTATTGGCCCAGCCACGGAACCAGCGGTTTAGGAGAATAGCGACCAGCAGCAGGCGGAGACGGGTTAGAAACCTGCCCCTACCTGCCCTAGTGAATTAGTTGTCGCCGAGGGCTTCTACGATCGCCCTAGTATTGGCTTCCATCATTCTAACATAACTATCCCCTTGGGAACCAGGTGCGCCAATAGAATCGGAATATAATTCTTGGGGGGCTAATTCCACCCCGGCTTCTTCTGCGACCGCCCTAATTAATTGGGGATTAAGTGTGGTTTCGGCAAAAATAGCAGGGACTCGGTGGCGGCGGATTTCCTCTGCTAAATTCCGCACAGTTTGGGCGCTAGGTTGTTCTTCGGTGCTGATACCTATTAAGGTTCCGGGTACAGTTAAACCATAGGCGGCGGCGTAATATTGAAAAGCATCATGGGTGGTGACCAGATAACGGCGATCGCTAGGAATTGTGGCAATTTGTTCACCAATCCAAATATGCAGTTTTTCCAACTCCTCAATAAGCTGTTCTGCATTATCTGTAAATATCTGCCGATCATCTGGGGATAGTGCTATTAATTCATCCCGAATTACCTCAGCCATGACGATCGCATTTTGCACATTTCCCCACACATGGGGATCCGGTTCGATCTCTCCATTTTCTTCAGTATTTAAGGGAGTGATAAACTCAGCAACTGCCACTCTTCTGGCTCTTTGTCCCACCGCTTCAATTAACCTAATTAAACCGGGTTCCAAATTATAGCCATTATACAGAATTAGGTCAGCGTTTTCTAAGGCTATACTATCTTGGGGGACAGGTTCATAAATATGAGGATCTACCCCCGGCTGTAAAAGGCTTGTATGTTGAATTTGCTCAGAGGCGATCGCTTCAGTTAAATCGGCAATAATAGTCGTAGTAGATACCACTTTCGGCATTTCATCCCCAGTAGAAACCACCGACGGCGACTGACAACCCCCCAGCAACAGCCCACACAACAACCCAACTACACCTAACCCCTTAGCCATTGGTCTAGCCATTTGTACTTACTCCTTTTCATTTTGTTTTCATAAATTATTTCATAATTATTTCATTTTTGTGCTATTCTTGACATGAAGCGATCGAAAATCATAGTTATGGATACTCTCAAAATTGCCCACAACTCCTTGAATAAGAAGGTTTCAGCGGATATGAGTATTATCATCAGTAACCTTGGGGTACAGTACCGAGGGGTTGAAGCACTGCGGGACATTAACCTACAAGTGAACCCAGGACGGCTAACCGGAATTATTGGACCCAATGGTGCGGGTAAGAGTACCTTGTTAAAAGCTATTTTGGGGCTGATTCCTGCCACAGGAAGCCCTGCAATTTTCGGTGAGCGTCCCCTGAGTCAACAACGCCACCGCGTCGCCTACGTCCCTCAGCGATCGCAGATAGACTGGACTTATCCTGCCACAGTTTGGGATGTAGTAATGATGGGAAGAGTACGCCAAACTGGTTGGTTTCGAGGCTTTTCGGGGGTCAGTCGCCGCTTGGCTACCCAAGCCTTACAACGGGTAGGAATGGAAACCTATAGCGCGCGTCCTATTGGTCAACTTTCGGGAGGTCAACAGCAGCGGGTTTTCTTAGCTAGATCTTTAGCGCAACAGGCGGAAGTTTTCTGCTTTGATGAACCCTTTGCGGGTATTGATCAAAAAACTGAAAATGTGATTTTTAGTATTTTTAGGGAGTTAGCCGCTTCCGGTAAAATTGTGTTAGTAATTAATCACGACTTGGGTAAATCAATTACCAATTTTGATGATTTGATTCTGCTAAACAAAGAACTAATCGCCGCCGGAACTAGGGAAGCTGTCTTAACTCAGGAAAATCTTGATCATGCCTATGGTGGTAGGGTCATGTTTTTCTCAGACCATGCAGCTTGATGGCGTTTTTTAATTATCTATTAAAGGGGATTAACCGATTTTTTTGATATCTTAATCCAGTTCAAAAAAACCGGTTTCCGAAGATATAAGAGACAGTATAAATATGATAGTTTGGGAAATATTAATAGAACCTTTGCAATATGGTTTTATGCAGCGATCGCTCACTATTGCTATATTGGTGGGGTTAATTTGTGCCGTAGTGGGTAGTTATTTAATGGTGCAGCGGCTGGCTTTATTAGGGGATGCCATCAGCCATTCAGTTTTGCCTGGATTAGCGATCGCCTTTATTTTAGGGTTTAATATTTTTGTAGGTGCGTTTGTCGCTGCGGTATTAAGTACAGTATTAATCGAAATAATTCGCACCCACTGCAAAATCAAAGAAGACGCAGCCATGGGGATTGTTTTTTCCGGCTTTTTTGCTTTGGGAATTACCCTAATTACCATCATTCAAAAAGATAATAAAATCGACTTGAATCATTTTCTCTTTGGCAATATCTTGGGAGTTACAGCCTCCGATGTCCGGGATACAATCATTATTGCTGCCATTGTCTTATTCGTCGTGTTCCTAATTTATAAAGAATTATTGTTTTATACCTTTGACCCCCAGGGCGCAGAGGCGGCTGGCTTACCTGTAAACCTGTTAAATTTAGGGTTAATGATGTTAATTTCCTTAACTATTGTTGCCAGTCTTAAAGCTGTAGGAGTCATCTTAGTTTTATCCTTATTAATTACACCATCAGCCACAGCTTATTTATTAGTTAATCGTTTGCATCATGTGATGATTTTAGGCGTGTTAATTGGCGTGGGTTCTAGTATCAGTGGAATGTATCTGAGTTATTTCTATAACTTGCCTTCCGGTCCAGCCATTGTCTTAGTGGCTTCTGGTTTATTCCTGATGGCATTTTTATTTAGCCCCAGTGAAGGACTGCTAACCCACCCGGTTAAGATATCTAAAGAACCGCCACTTTTTAAGGAAATCAAAAATTTAATTAATCGTTAGGTAATTTGACTAAAATTAAACGGCTATCTTGGATTAATTGATTTTGACAATTATAATACTCAACACTTTGAGTAATTGGCATCATTTCAAACCCCAACTTTTGATAAAAATCAGGTAAATAAGCATATTCAGGGTTAGCCGTAGTTCTCAATATATAACCAATGTTATCTGATAAATGACCAAATAAGGTTTTAAACAGTCGTTTGGCGATGCCTTGCTGACGGTAATTAATGGCTACACCTAAATCAGCGATATAGTATAATTTATCAATGCTGAGTCCGGTTTGCTGAGTAAATAAATCCGAATTTAGATTAACTTTTTGGTTGTTTATATATCCCCAAGTCTCAAAAAATTCTAACTCTCCTATGTTGGCGGTTTCGGTTAAGGGAAGGGTGGCAATAAATCCCATGGGGGTTGCGTCAGAATAAGCTAAGTATAAAATACCGGATTCGATATATTTTTGGAAGTAAAATTTTACTTTTTTTTGGGTTACTTTTTCGTTAAAAGGTGGGGCGGAAAAACACTCATATACAGTAGGATAAAGACCTTGATCCATGGCTGAATTAAGTGCCGGTAAAGAGTTAATGTTTTTAATATTAATGCACATTAAATTTGTTTATTGATGAATTTTGCAGGATTAATTATACCATAAATGACAATATAAACTAACTCGGGTTGAATAATGGCGCTTAAAAATACTTAACCTAAATACCGATGACAAATCATCAATATGATCCTACACTGAAGATAGAGGATTCAGTTTTAAGATCCATGCGATCGCGGCTGTAGCAGCCAGAAACTGATATCCACAGCTTAACCAGATTTAGCAGTTTGATTGACTAAAAATTTCAATTGATTAAACACTGTATGACCCACAAGCAAACACTTACAGGATAGGATCATGTTGTATGATGCAATCATTATCGGTGGTGGTGTAACCGGATGCACCATTGCGCGAGAATTGATGCGGTATGCGATTCGAGTCGCCCTAATTGAATCGGAAGCAGAGGTCGGTTTCGGAACCAGCAAAGCCAACAGCGGTATTATTCACGGTGGACATCACAGTTCCCCTGATACCCTGAAAGGTAAGCTAGAATGGGAAGGAAACCAAATGTGGGATACCCTATGCGAAGAATTAGGGTTTGGTTTTAAACGCATTGGAGAACTTACTGTCGCCTTGACAGAAGACCAAATACCGACACTAGAAAAATTGCAAAAACAAGGGGAATCTAAAGGAGTTCCCGGCTTAGAAATTTGGCAACAAGAACGCCTACGAAAAGAAGAGCCTCACCTAACATCAGAGGCGATCGCTGCTTTATATGCGCCCACAACTGGGGTAATTAATCCCTACGAGGCTTGTTTTGCCTTAATTGAAAATGCCTGTATAAACGGCTTAAATCTATTTACAAATTGCCCAGTTACAGCAGTTAATCAAACCCCTGATCATAACTGGGTTATCCATACCCCCAGAGGGGAATTTAATACTCGTTTTGTGATTAATGCGGCTGGACTCTATGCAGATGCGATCGCTGAATTTGCGGGAGTGCGTACCTTTACCATCAAACCCCGCAAAGGTGAAGAATATCTCCTAGATAAGCGATTAATTGGACTGGTAAAACGAGTAATTTTTCCCTGTCCTACTGCCGTTTCTAAAGGCATCTTAGTCATCCCCACCTATGACGGCACTTTAATGGTGGGTCCCACGGCCGAAATGGTGGACGATAAGACCGATTTAACTACCTCCCACGAAGGGGGAAAAAAAGTTTTTGATGCAGTTACCCAAACCGTCCCAGGGATTAGTCCTAGGGACTGTATCGCTGAATTTGCGGGACTCCGCGCCGTAGTAGACGGAGAAGATTTTATCATTGGGACTACGGCGAAACCCGGCTTTATTAACGTGGCGGGAATTCAATCACCAGGACTAACCGCAGCACCAGCGATCGCCACCATGGTTAGGGATATTTTACAACAAGAAGGCTTATCCTTAGCCCCCAAAGATAGCTTTATTTCCTCAGTCCCTAAACCCATTCATTTCGCCTCTCTTTCTACAGAAGAACAAATTGCACTGGTGAAGCAAAACCCTAGCTATGGTCGAATTATCTGTCGGTGCGAGTTAATTTCCGAGGGTGAAATTCTCGATGCGATCAGCCGAGGCGCAAAAACATTAGATGGCATTAAATTCCGCACCCGCGCCGGAATGGGTCGCTGTCAGGGGGGATTTTGTACAGGACGCTGTATGCAACTTTTATGCGAGGAATATAACATTCCCATGACGGCAATTACCAAACGTGGCGGCGATACCTGGGTAGTGCGTGAACAGCATTCATAAATACCCACTAATTAACACTGATTACAACCCATAGCCTATTGTGCCTAAAAATGGCGGGTTAATGTCGGTTACTTACTACCGACAAAAATTGACTATATAACCCGCCAAAAATTTAGTCTTTTTTTGTTGTTAGCAATTGACAAAATTATCATGATTACTGAGAGTATTAAGCACCTAAATAACAACTATGATGTAGTAGTTGTTGGCGGCGGACCGGCTGGGATGGCGGCGGCGTTAGGCGCGAAAGAGTCTGGCGCTGAACGAGTTTTAATTGTCGATCGCGAAAAGGAAGCGGGAGGCATTTTATTACAATGTATTCACCCCGGTTTTGGACTCCAACACTTTAAAGAAGAGTTGACCGGACCTGAATATGCTCAACGTTTTTTAGAACAAGCGATCGCCAAGGATATAGACATTATAGCAGATGCCTATGTTTTAGATATAGATGGCGATCGGCGAGTTAAATTAATGTCTGGAAGCCAGGGAGTGCAGGTCATTTCCGCCAAAGCCACCGTCTTAGCCATGGGTGCGAGAGAAAGGACTCGTGGCGCTATTCGCACCCCCGGAACCCGCTGTTCAGGAGTCTTAACCGCCGGGTTAGCCCAAAGATTTGTAAATTTACTAGGATTTTTACCAGGAAATAAAGCCGTAATTCTGGGTTCTGGGGATATCGGATTAATTATGGCGAGACGGCTAACCCTGGAAGGGGTAGAAGTGGCGGGAGTATTTGAAATAATGCCCCACGCCAACGGATTAAACCGGAACATTGTGCAATGTTTACAGGACTTTAATATCCCCCTATATCTATCTACCACAGTAGTAGAAATTCATGGACGCGATCGCATTGAAGGAGTCACCGTCGCGCCAGTTAATGAACACCTACAACCCCTCGCCGACCAAAGCTGGTATGTTCCCTGCGACACCCTGTTATTATCGATTGGATTAATTCCCGAAAACGAACTATCTCGTCAATTACAACTGCGAATTGATCCGGTTACCAGCGGTCCAGTGGTTAGCAGCACCATGGAAACTTCTATAAATGGAGTTTTTGCTTGTGGTAATGTTGTCCACATTCACGATCTAGTTGATTTTGTCAGCCAAGAAGCCATATTAGCTGGTCGAAATGCCGGATTCTATGTAACCGGAAATCGACCCCCTACGGATAATATCCGTTTAATTCCTGGTGAAAATGTCGCCTATTGTGTACCTCAAACCATTTCGAGCGATCGGGAGCATACCGTTTATATGCGAGTGCGTCGTCCTCTCAAAGAAAGCATTTTAAAACTTGGGGATATATACGAGAAAAAACTCCGGTATGTATTCCCCGCCGAAATGGTCAACCTGAAAGTCAAACCCCGGTTTTTGCAGAATTTCCACGGAGAGGCTTTAACAATTGATATCCTCCCCCTTGAGTAAATTTAGCTAATTTTAGGATAAATAAAAAGCCATGAATCAAACCACAGAAACCACCACAGAAACCACCATTTCTCATTATCTATGTATTGGTTGTCCTTTGGGATGTCGCCTAGAAGTCGAGGCAGATAATGGCCACATTGTCGAAGTGCGAGGCTTCACCTGTAAACGAGGCGAAGAATATGCCAAACAGGAACACACCGAACCCCGTCGCATGGTGACAACTACAGTCCGAGTTAATAATGGTATTTGGGCAAAATTACCCGTAAAAACCACCGCTGCCATACCGAAAGAAAAAGTGATAGAATTATGTCAGCAATTGCGGCAAGTTAATGTTACCGCGCCGATTCATATCGGCGATACCATCTTATCTAATGTTTTTGATTTAGGTGTCGATGTGGTGGCATCACGAGATATGCCTACTGATCAAAATTGATGGTCAAAACAGACGATAATTGATTTATACAAGGTGTTTCGGCACCTTGTTAATGTCCTCATATTCTCGATTTTAGCAGACCACCTAGATAGTTAACTAGATTGTTAAAATTTGTACAAAAATTTTATAAAACCCATTTTTTCCGGTTACTATATATCGTATAGGAGTTCAAATATAGCTCCTGTTTATACTCCACCGTAATCAACCGCAGGGCTTGGGAGACTTGGCAATGGCTAAAATTTTAATCGTTGATGATTCTGGTCTCTCCCGTAGGATTATGCGTGGTATCTTAGAAACAGATAGACACGAAGTAATTGAAGCTACAGGGGGACTGGCTGCGCTGGAACGCTACTTTATCGATAAACCGGACTTGGTTTTAATTGATCTGGCTATGCCAGATATGCAGGGAACAGAAGTTTTAGATCAACTCATGGCAATGGATAACACAGCTAGGGTTATTATTGCCAGTGCCGATGCTCAAGAAATGACTCGCGCCGCAGTTAAAGCCGCTGGAGCAGTGGGTTACATTAACAAGCCTTTTATGGCTGAAAGTGTTCTCGACCAGGTAAATCAAGCTCTCATTACTATATCACAGTCTTAGGGAGGTCCTGCGATGATCCTGACCGAAAAGCAAAAAGATGCTCTAACTGAGTTAATAAATATTGGTTTTGCTCGCACTGCCAATTCTTTATCGCAACTAACGGGTCATCGCATTTTGCTTGATGTTCCTCAAGTGTCTATTCATCCTATTGAAGAATTAGCCGGGAAACTGGCGAGTTTTGTTAATGGTGAAATTGCGACAGTACAGCAGATTTTTACAGGGCCCGTGTCGGGAAATGCTCTATTATTATTAAACTATGAAGGGGCGGTAATGTTGTCCCGTTTAGTGTCCCCAGAGGGTAGCCCATCAAGCGATCGCCTTGACGTTCCCGCCGGAGAAGTGCTAACAGAAATTGGCAATATCCTACTGAACTCCTGTTTAAGCGTCTTCGGAAATTTACTAGAAATTCAGATTTCTTTTTCAGTACCCCGCCTTTACCTAGAAGCCCTAGATGGACTGATCCACTCTCTGATTATTGGCAAGGAAGAAGTCAGCTATGCCATGGTAATGTATACCTCCTTTAAAATGCGTGAAGACTCGGTAAATGGCTATCTAGTGCTGATATTAGGGGTAGTGTCTTTAGAGAAATTATTAGAGTTGATAGACAGTTGGGCAGATGAGGCAGTAACGCCATCTTTGACTCGGTAATCAACCAATTATTATTAAATATGGGATTTACCTAATTATGTTAGATCATAATATCCATCCTTCCCATAGTCAAGCCTTATTAAAATGGCTAAACAACTTTGCCGAACAGGGCATCTTTACTACTAATAATAAATTAGAGGTTCTCAGTTGGAATCATTGGCTAGAAATCCATAGTGGCAGGTCTGCTCAAGATTTAATGGGATGTCATTTGTTCAGCCTTTATCCTGACATGAAAGAACGAGGCATCCATCGCTTTTATGAACAAGCTCTCCAAGGTCAAGTAGCTTTCCTGTCTCAGCGCCTCCATTCCTATCTAATTAATATTCCGGCTATTGGTAGTCATTCTTTATCCCCCATGCAACAAAGCGTCCGTATTGCTCCCTTAATTGAAGCTGGAGAAATTTGCGGAACTATTACAGTAATTGCAGATGTTACCGAACGGGTAATGCGAGAAACAGAACTGCAACAAAAAATCACTAAACTTGAGGAAACGGAAGCGAGATTAAGTTCGATTCAGATTCAACTTGAGCATTTATTGGCTTCGAGTCCGGCGATTATTTATACTTGTTATCCCACCGAAGACTATCCCCCTAAATTTATCAGTGATAATCTCATAACTCAACTAGGATATCAACCTAGTGAATGGATTAATACCCCGAATTTTTGGAGCGATCGCATTCACCCTGATGATCGCCCCAAAATCCATCATCGTTGCTCACAGATTCTCAAATTAAATCACCTAACCACAGAATATCGTTTCCGCCATAAAAATGGTAGTTATCGTTGGTTACGAGACGAAATGAAACTGGTGTGTGATGCCTCTGGTCACATTGAAGAAATAGTGGGTGTTCTTTTAGATATTACTGAAACCAAGAGACTAGAAATCCAACTACTGAGAGCGCAAAGACTGGAAAGTATTGGCACCCTAGCCAGTGGCATAGCCCATGACCTCAACAATATTTTAACACCGATTCTCGCCTCTGTGCAAATGTTTCAATTAGGACTTGACCAGGAAAAACAAAATAAAATGCTCAAGTTAATTGAAAATAACACCAAACGGGGAGCCAATTTAATTAAGCAAGTTCTTTCCTTTGCCAAAGGTTTTGAGGGGAAACTAGAGATTTTTCAGGTGAGACACTTAATTAGTGAAGTTGCAGATATTGCTAGGGAAACCTTCCCGAAATCTATCAATGTTAACACTAATGTTTCTAAGGAACTCTGGACAGTTTATGGCGACCCCACCCAACTACATCAAATCTTAATGAATCTCTGTGTGAATGCACGAGATGCGATGACCGATGGGGGCAATTTATCACTATCAGCTAGTAATGTTATTTTAAACCAAAAAGAAGCTCGTTTAAACCTTGATGCTAAGGAAGGTTGTTATGTCATGATTACCGTCTCTGATAGCGGAACTGGCATTACCCAAGAAGTATTAGACCGGATATTTGAACCGTTTTTTACTACCAAAGAATTTGCCAAAGGTAGTGGCTTAGGACTATCCACAGTCCTAGGTATAGTTAAGGGTCATAATGGCTTTATTGACGTTGAAACTCAAATGGGTGTGGGAACTACTTTTAGAGTTTATATACCCGCCTCAGAGGAAACAGAAACTACGGCTGATGAGCATTTAGAATTAATTACAGGTGAGGGTCAACTAATTTTAGTGGTTGATGATGAAGAACCCATCCGAGAAATTACTAAGGCTAGTTTAGAGAGTTTTCAATATCAAGTTTTGGTAGCCGGTAATGGAGTTGAGGCTATGAAAATATACAGTCAATATTTAGATAAAATTGACTGTGTAGTTATCGATATTATGATGCCTGTTATGGGTGGAAAAACTACTATGAGGGAGCTAAAATCCCTGAATCCTCAAATTAAAATTGTCGGAATTAGCGGTTACTTTTCAGTAGATATAGCCAAAGATATAGCTGAGTTAGGAGTTGATATATTTTTATCAAAACCTTTCACCACGCAGGAGTTATTAGAAGTGCTGCAAAAATGCCTTAATTCTAGTTCCAACAAACCCTAGGCACTTAACTAATAAAAATAAAGGGGTTTGTTCTGCGATGCTCCCTAGAACCAACCCCTAAGTTTGACTAGGTTTGATGCTGACTCAGGAAAAAATCACGCTTTCCCTAAACTAGGAAACTCGATGACGCTCTGAGTTCCGGGCTGAAAAGTTGGCAGATCTAAATTACCAGGACGGCGACTCTTTTGAGCCAGACGGTAGGTAACACTTTGTAGTTCGGCGTGGAGTTGCCGATTTTCCCGTTGCAGTTTTTCCACCCTTTCCATGACCTCTTCGAGGCGTTCTGAAAACTTCTGGCGGTAGACTCCAGGTAATTCTTGCACTACCTGTTCGAGCATTCGAGAGCGATCGGTTAACTCCTGAACAGACTGTCTAAGTTGGTAAACTTCCAGATCCCGCTCATTGATCTGGTCTTGATAAAACTTCACCTGTTCTTCTACTTGCTGGAGTTGTTCCCGCAAGGACTTCATCTGAGCTTGGTGTCGCTCGGCCATTTCTGGATCTGGGGCTAAGTTAGCATTTCCCTTCACCAAACGGAATAATTCTTGAGATAACTGCTGCACCAGTTGATCTCGCATTTTTAACTCTTCACTCAGCCGAGCGACTTCTGCTGTGAGTTCCTGGGAGTTGGGATTATTTTTCTGGCTCATGATAACCAATGGCTCCTATAAACTTCCAATATGTCCCCTAAAATACTCCCAATTCCACCCAATCGGCAAGAGAGAGACTCCAGGAGTATCGAACAGTCAGGAATTAGCTGGGTTGACCGTCACCAACTCCTGACCTGACTTGAGTTTTAAACCTCTTGGGGTTGGGGTTCCGGTTGCGCTTCGGCTTCGACTGGAGATGGGGTGACATCTTGTTTAATCGTCAGATAACGAATTACATCGCCACCTATACGCATGGCTCTTTCCATGACTTTAATCTGGTTGCTGTCCCCACCTTCATAGTTCATTTGGATGTAAATGCCTTCCCGGTGCTTGTCGATATCATAAGCTAAACGACGCTTACCCAAATTTTGCACGTCAAGATTTTGTGCCCCATGTTCGTGCAGGATATCTTGATATTTGGCGATCGCCGCCTCTACCTGCTCATCATTTAGGTCAGAGCGCAGGATATACATGGTTTCGTAAACAAAAGGCTTCATTTAATGATACTCCTTGTGGACAATTTAGGCTTCTACTCAGAAGCAAGGATCTATACATTCTACATTAGTTGGCTCCACAATACAATCGGTTGACTATCCTTCAACCTAAAAGTTGATTTTTTGTTCAATTTTTAAAAAATTGTTCGGCCAAATCACGGTCGGGGGTTGACAAGCACCGGTAACTAATGGTAGGATATTGGCATACTGTTAGATAATGGAAACATAACCCAAAGTAAAATTTTTACCAAGATTTCCATTATATAATACAATAGCATAGGTCAACCCAAAAAGCAACCCCCCGGCTGGGAGGGTCGGGGGGACTTTTTGACAAATTTTACAAAACTTAACATAATTTCCTAATTGGTTTAGGTCGGGTGTAATGATTAAATCTAGGGAACCCGAAGTAGTTACATGAGATAGAGACTAGGGGTATTGCAGGCTACTGATGACCCATTTTAATAAGCCTTGCCACTCAGGAGATGTAGATAAATGATCAACATCGAAAATAGCATCGACATTTTGAGAATACTGAGTAAAACTTTCGACCCAATTAATGACGGTTTCCATGGGTAGAAAAGGACTATAAGACCATGAGCGCTGTAAATATTCGACCATCTCAGTATTGAAGCCAGTATGGTATAAATACCAGGAACTCCAGACCAAGGTACTATAGCGAACCCAGTCCTCAATGACTTTAATTTCCAAGGGTATATCGGGTAAATTAAAAAATTTATCGAGGACATAATTGATAGACTTGGCTTGAGAGATACCATCTCGCATAGTATTGCGATCGTGTTGACGATAACAGACGGTCGATCGCTTCAACCAAGCGCTGCGATAGCCGCTAGATACCAAACGCAAAATCAAATCGACATCCTCCGCATGAGCCAACCCAGGTTCAAAGCCTCCAACGGTCTGCAAAGCCTGGCGGCGGAACATCAAAGTTCCCATAGTCCCCAAAGGCTTCCAGCGTAACCAATTCTCTAAATTTAACTCAGCCACCATTTCCCAGGGCTGAACATCGATCAACATTTCGCCGGTTTGGTTAACCCTGCGCCAACCACTATGGACGATCGCCAATTCCGGGTCAGCATCAAATACAGCGAGTTGGCTTCGGAGGGTATCGGGAAAAAAGTAATCATCGGCATCGAGAAAAGTGATAAACTCACCCCTAGCCAAACTCAGACCATGATTTCGCGCCACGGAAACCCCTTGATTATCCTGATAAACATAGCGAACTTGGCTGTGATAAGTGGCTACCACGGAGCGAGTCTGGTCTTGAGAACCATCATCAACAACTATGATTTCATAATCAGTCTCAGTTTGAGCCAGTACGCTATCAATGGCTTCGGCAATATACTGTTCACAGTTGTAGGCTGGGATCACCACACTGATACGGGGATAAGATTCAGACATGAGATTATCAATAAAATCAATTAGTCAATTACTGAAATTTTAACTAGAGTTAGTTGTTGTCAACAGAACCGATTGAGTCTATGACCATGAAAAAACCGAGAGCGATTAATAAAAATACCCCTGTGGGTCTGTGGATCGAACGAGGTCTGTCAATGATAGCCGTTGTCAACTATGCCCTAGTTTTATTTAATATTAGTTATATACCCTGGCGTGACTTTTATTTCCGTCACTTTCGAGAGTTAACGGAACTCTATGATCCGATTATGGGGATTGAACCCCACCGGGACACGGTCAGATATATAGAAACTGTAGCAGCTCTGAATAACCAGGTGGTGGAGACGGGACTAGAATCACCGGAAGTGGAGGATATTCTGCTGAGTCTGCAACAGCAAAGTATAGAAATGGTTGATACTAACCCCTTTGCGATCGCTAATAAAAGTGGTGCTTTGGAGACTATTAAAAATCGAATGCGCGATCGCGCTCCCAACCCAGACGATTCCTCTAAGCAAGCCTTCGCTACTTTTTGGAGTGTTGAATATCTTGATGATAATGGATTTATGGAGGAGATCGACTGGTTTACAAGTCAGATCAAGCCGTTAATGGAGGCTAATTATTTTCGACGATTATCAGAAACGGGTAACTTTGTCAATGATTTTTGGAGAATTGATTTTCCGTTTGTGCTGTTCTTTTTAGTGGAATTTCTGATTAGAACTAGGGTAGTGAGCAGTAAATTTAACACGGTGACTTGGTTAGATGCAATGCTCTGGCGTTGGTACGATATCTTAATGTTTATTTCGCTGCCAACGGCGAGATTATTAAGGATTATTCCGGTGACTATTCGTTTAGATCAAACCGGATTAATTAAGCTGGAGAAACTCAGAGCATTTGCCAGTAGAGGTTTAGTGTCATCGGTATCGCAGGAATTAACGGAAGCGGTGATTATCCAATTCATTAATCAAGTGCAAGACCAACTGAGAGAAGGTAATATTGGTAAGGCGATCGCTCAGTCACAACAGCAGCGGTATATGAATATTAATAACCTGAATGAAATCGAATTTATTTCTAATCAATTAATTCAGGTGGTGGTTTATAAGGTTATCCCACAACTAGAGTCGGATATAGAAGCACTAATCCGTTATAATGTGGAGAGTGTAGTCAAAAATTCCGAGGTGGTAGAAAGGTTTAAAAAAGTGCCCGGATTTGATAATATTGCTAAAGAATTAAGCGATCGCCTGATCGGGGAACTATCCCAATTAGCCACAGAGGGTCCAAATAGTGCCTATGAAGGGATTCGTAAAGCCATGTCGGACCGCAAGGGAAGCCAACTAACAGAGCAACTGGTGCGGGACTTTGGCAAAGTATTATGGCAGGAAATTGAAGGGGAACAAATGCAGCAGTTTGAATATTTACTGGTGGATCTATTAGAAGAAATTAAACTGAATTATATACATCGAGTGGACGAAGAAAACTTCGAGCAAGTTCTAGCATCAATCCAGGAAAGGCGCAAATTAGAGGGATTGATTGTTTATGAGGAGGACTGAGGCGAGGAGACCCCCTCCCCCACTCGTAGATAGCCTAGCCACTAGCAATTATGGAATTGCCATGATCGAATAGTTAAATTGTGAGCTAAAGTAATAGATGAGGAAGTTAAGCTGGGGGTCAGCCCTCAGCTTCTTGTGGAAGATACAGTTTCATCTACAAGTGGGTGACACCCACTTTTTTTAGTGGCAGCATTTCCATGGCCAACCCCAAAGGACAGGTCTATGGTAAAGGATGATCTCCAGATTTCCGTAACCCTAGGCTTAGGTACAAACCTTAATAGAGCCTAATTGTAGCGTTTTAACATCAAATCTGACTATGGTTCACCCCCTAATTCCCAAAATTATCGACCTAGCCACCCCAGTCGCCAAAGCTCTGGGGTTAGAAGTCGTGGGGGCAATGTTTTACACTAACCAGAAGCCTCCTGTACTGCGGGTTGATATCCGTAATTTGGAGCAAGACACCAGTTTAGAAGATTGTGAGCGGATGAGTCGAGCCCTCGAAGAACAACTCGATGCGGTAGATGTAATTCCCGATGCTTATATTCTGGAAGTATCGAGTCCAGGAGTATCGAGGTCCCTAAGCTGCGATCGCGATTTTATCTCCTTCAAAGGATTTCCGGTAACAGTCACCACCTCCGAACCCTACAAAGGACACAAACAACAAACTGGAAAATTGGTGGGTCGCGACGAGATGGCAGTCCATATCAATCAGAAAGGGCGACAAATCTCTATCCCCAATTCCTTAATCACGCAAGTCCTGCTAGAGGAAGGGGAATAAACCCGATTCGACAGGTATAACAGCTAATCTCAATTGTGTATTTAACTAATTACTACGAGGACAAATCATTATGTCAATGGTCAGTTTACCCGGACTCAAAGATATGATTGAGAGCATCTCCACGGAGCGCAACCTACCGAAACAAGCGGTAGAAGAGGCTCTGCGGGAAGCGTTACTCAAAGGGTATGAACGCTATAGGCGCACGGTTCAGATCGATACCCAATTTACTGAGGACTACTTCGATAATTTTGATGTAGAACTCGATGTTGAGGAAGAGGGATTTAGGGTTTTAGCCAAAAACCTAACCATTGTGGAACAAGCTAGTAACCAAGACCATCAAATTTCCCTCAAGGATGTGCAGGAAGTGGCTCCCGAAGCTGAATTGGGAGATACAGTAACTTTAGATGTTACCCCAGAGCAGAATGAGTTTGGGCGCATGGCTGCTATTCAAACCAAACAGGTTTTGGCTCAGAAGTTACGGGACAAACAGCGGAAGATGATTCAGGATGAGTTCGCCGAACATGAAGGAACCGTCCTACAGGCTCGGGTACTGAGATTTGAGCGCCAGTCGGTGATTATGGCTGTAAGTAGTGTTTATGGACAGCCAGAAGTTGAGGCGGAATTGCCGAAACGAGAACAATTACCCAAGGATAACTATCGAGCTAATGCGACTTTTCGGGTATATCTGAAGCGAGTTTCCCAGGGTTCCCAGCGTGGTCCTCAATTGATTGTCTCTAGGTCTGATGCGGGGTTAGTGGTGTACCTGTTTGCGAATGAGGTGCCAGAAATTGAGGACGAGGTGGTGAGAATTGTGGCTGTGGCTAGAGAAGCCAATCCGCCCTCGAATTATGTAGGTCCACGAACTAAGATTGCGGTTGATACTTTAGACAGAGATGTGGACCCGGTGGGAGCTTGTATTGGGGCGCGGGGATCTCGAATTCAGGTGGTAGTTAATGAACTGCGGGGAGAGAAAATAGATGTGATCCGCTGGTCTCCTGACCCGTCAATTTATATTGCTAATGCTCTGAGTCCGGCTCGTGTGGATGAAGTGCGTCTGGTGAACCCAGAGGAACGTCGGGCTCATGTACTGGTAGCGGAAGACCAATTGAGCCTGGCTATTGGTAAAGAGGGTCAGAATGTGCGCTTGGCTGCACGTTTGACGGGTTGGAAAATTGATATTAAAGATGTGGCTAAGTATGATGCGGCGGCTGAAGATGAAAAGGTGGCTCAGGAGTTTCAGGGACAACTAACTGGGGAAGTATCGGAAGAGGAAAGTTTAGAGCCAGAAGCTACAGAAGTATCTGAAATTCAGGTATAGGTGGTTTTGGGGATGGTATAAATGGGAGGATACAAAATTATGGTGGATCATCTTCGTCGGTGTGTTACCTGTCGCCGCCTGGCTGCTAAACAGGAGTTCTGGCGATTGGTCAGAGTCTATCCATCCCATCAGGTAGAATTAGATGAAGGCATGGGTCGTTCAGCTTATGTTTGTCAAACTGCTGAATGCCTGATGGTTGCTCAGAAGAAAAATAGACTCGGACGAGCATTAAGGGCTCCGGTGCCGGAAAAAGTATTTCAAATCCTGTGGCAGCGTTTAGCTACGGACTCGCAGCCGGATAGCTAATGTAGTATGGGGACTGAAATTGTACAGCCATCAACCCGCTATATGGAATTATAAGGAGGTGATTACAGTATAAGTCAATAACAAGAGTTTCCCTGGTTGCAAATAGGGTATCAGGGTGGGCATAATTGGCATTATGTCTGTTTAGGGCTTAAACTGTTTCTGTAGTAAACAAATGTAAGTTGATATAGTACCGATGGCGATCGAGCTGAAAGTGGTACAGTGTAACCCAGTGGAGGCGATCGCAGTTGGTAGAACCCCTAAAATAATGTCAATATAATAAAAAACGGGTTGGTACGAAGAGGCAAGAGTGGATGAACAACGTCAAAGTCAGAATTTACGAACTATCACGAGAGTTAAATTTGGAGAACAAAGACATCTTAGCCGTGTGTGAACGGCTGAATATCTCTGTCAAAAGCCATAGCAGTACAATTACGGAATCAGATGCCGAACGGATCGAGAAATACGTCGCCAGTCATCCGATTTCCACATGGTCCGATGAAAACCCCGATGCAGCCCATCAATCCCATTCCGGTGGTGGTGGGGGGGCTGACAAGAAAAAGCAACAGATTTTAGAAATTCGCAGACCAAACCTCATCAGACCAGAAAATCAACCATCACCAGCAGACTCACCCCAGCCTGAGCCATCTGCTGAATCCGTTGCCACTCCCCCCAAACCCCCCAACTTGTCCGAATCATCTGTCAGTTCTCAAACCAATATATCCGAGTTGCCAAAACCTAATAATTCCCCCCAACCTCCCCGCAAACCCCCTGTGGAAGTTACCTCTTCTGGAGCTACCACAGCCCAAGATGATGTCAGCGGGACTATTAAGCCCGAAAAAACGACTCCGCAGGTGTCTAAATCGACTACTGAGGAAGAATCACCGACTTTAGTAGCGCCCCCGGCCCGACCTGTACCGACAGCGACTAAATCTCCGCAACTGTCTCGTAAGCCAGTTTTAAAACAGAATAAGCCAACTCCCAAACCGAGTCAGGGAGGGAGCGCTCCCGTGGATAAAAGCGCTGATAAAGCTGATAAAGCTGATAAACCAGTAGCTTCCAAACAGAAAAAACGGCCAGTTCCCTCTGATAACCAAGAGGTTAGAGACGTGAAAAGGCGGGTTTCTACGGTGAAACCTGCCAAGTCGATGCCGGAACTACAACCACCACCTTCGAGACAATCAACCGTCGCGATTAAGACAGACTCCACTGATATCATCGAGGATGATAGTGATATCGGGGCTATGCCTGAAGATGATGGAATATTGGAGTCGAAACGCCCCAAACGCGGTTTAACCCTGAAGCGGCCCCAACCGATGACTTCACCCAAGCGCGCCAGTGCTGTGGATGATGAAGATGATGATGATGAAAAGGGTGGTAAGGCAGCTAAAGCCAAGGTGAAGCGCCCCCGGATTAAGCCTCTGATTGATGATGAAGATGATGAAGATTTTGATAGCCTGACGGCCAATAGCTCGGAGTCTGAGGCTCTGAGTATGTCCTTAGCTCGACCTCCCAAGGCTAAAACTGGTTCTGGTGCCGGAAAATTGGCTGTAGTCTCTAATCAGGGACGAAGAAAGTCAGCACCATCTCGCAATTCGGGTGGTAGTGGCGGCAATTCAACGGCTGCTTCTCGGCGATCGCCTACACCAGCATTACCAGAAAAGGTGGAGCGTTTAGTAGTTCAAGGACCGATGACGGTTCAGGAACTCGCTCATGCTCTGTTAATTGCGGAAACGGAAATTATCAAGCGTCTGTTCTCCCGTGGTATTGCGGTTAATATCACAGAAACCCTAGATTTCAAAACTATTTCGATGGTTTGTGAGGAATTAGAGGTTACGGTGGTAACGGAGGAGCAGAAATCAGAGGCTCAAAAACCTGATAATATGCTCAATGCGGAGGATTTGGATAATCTCCAACGCCGTCCACCAGTGGTAACGATTATGGGTCACGTTGACCACGGAAAAACTACCCTGCTCGATTCTATTCGCAAAACTAAGGTAGCCCAGGGAGAAGCGGGAGGCATTACCCAGCATATTGGTGCTTACCATGTTGATGTAACAAATGAGTCGGGCGAGACTCAACAGGTGGTTTTCTTAGATACTCCTGGTCACGAAGCCTTTACCGCTATGCGAGCGAGGGGAGCCAGAGTTACGGATATTGCTATTCTGGTGGTAGCTGCTGATGATGGGGTGCGACCTCAGACAGTGGAGGCTATTAGCCATGCTAAGGCGGCGGGTGTGCCGATGGTAATTGCCATTAACAAAATGGATAAGGAGTCGGCTCAACCAGACCGAGTTAAGCAGGAACTGACGGAATATGGTTTAGTTCCTGAAGAGTGGGGCGGTGATACGATTATAGTTCCGGTTAGTGCTATTAATGGCGGAAATCTGGATACTCTGCTAGAGATGTTGCTGTTGGTGGCGGAAGTTGAGGACCTCTATGCTAATCCTAACCGTATGGCTAAGGGTACGGTGATTGAGGCTAACCTAGATAAAGCACGGGGCCCGGTGGCTACTCTGTTAGTACAGAATGGGACTCTGCGGGTAGGAGATGTAATCTTAGCAGGTTCTGCCCTAGGTAAGGTTCGGGCTATGATTGATGATCATGGTGAACGGGTCGATAATGCGAGCCCTTCGTTTGCGGTTGAGGTTTTGGGTTTGCGGGATGTTCCGGCGGCCGGAGATGAGTTTGAGGTGTTTGAGAGCGAAAAAGAGGCGGCGGCTTTGGCTTCGGAACGGGCGAATACAGCCCGACAGTCTCGCTTACTCCAGGGTCGGGTTAGTCTCAGTGCTTTGTCGGCTAGGGTTCAGGAGGGAGAACTTAAAGACCTCAATATTATTCTGAAAGCTGATGTTCAGGGGTCTGTAGAGGCTATAGTTAATGCTTTGAAGAAATTACCTCAGAAGGAGGTACAACTGCGACTGCTGTTAGCGGCGGCGGGTGAGGTGACAGAGACTGATATTGACCTAGCAGCGGCTAGTGATGCGGTTTTGATTGGTTTTAATACTACTGTCGCCAGTGGCGCACGAGGCGCAGCTGACCGCGCTGGGGTTGATATTCGTGAATACAACATTATCTATAACCTCCTCGATGATATTGAAGCGGCGATGGAGGGTATGCTAGAACCGGAATTGGTGGAAGAACCTCTTGGTCAAGCGGAAGTGCGGGCTATTTTCCCTGTAGGTCGTTCCCGTGTGGCTGGGTGTTATGTTCAGTCTGGTAAGCTGATTCGTAACTGCAAAATCCGAGTTCATCGCGGTGGACAGATAGTCTATGATGGCTTCCTTGACTCCCTGAAGCGGATTAAAGATGATGTGAAGGAAGTTAATGCTGGATATGAATGTGGTATTGCGGCAGAAAACTTCAATGACTGGAATGAGAGTGACTCTATTGAAGCCTATCGAATGGTGACTAAGCGTCGGACTCTCTCCCGCTAGGGACTTTCTTGGTTAGCTAGAACATTATTGTTGACTGCAATCGGTAGTCTCTGGCGCACGCTACCCCGGTTTCTTGAAGAAGCCGGGGTTTTTGCTGTGAACTAATTTCAGAGGGTTTTAAACTTGTCTGTGATGCGTTCCATGGCGGCTTCTACGTTTTCACGGCTGTTAAAGGCTGAAATGCGGAAATATCCTTCCCCGGCTGCACCAAAACCGGAACCTGGTGTTCCTACTACATTACAGGTTTGCAGTAATTTATCAAAAAAGTCCCAACTTGATAGACCGCTGGGGGTTTTGACCCATACATAGGGGGCATTGACACCACCATAAACTGTGAGTCCGGCGGTGGTCAATTTTTCGCGAATGATTTGGGCGTTTTCTAGGTAGAAATTTACGAGTTGTTGGATTTGGGATTGTCCGGCGGGGGAATACACTGCCTCGGCTCCCCGTTGTATAATGTAGGAGACTCCGTTAAATTTGGTGGACTGGCGGCGGTTCCACAGCTTCCACAGCTCGACATCAGACCCGGAGGAGGTTTTTGCCATTAATGTTTTGGGAACGACGGTGAAGGCGCAACGAGTGCCGGTAAAACCAGCATTTTTGGAGAAGGAACGGAATTCGATCGCACATTCACGAGCGCCTTCAATTTCATAAATGGAGTGAGGTAGGCTGGGGTCGGTAATAAAGGCTTCGTAGGCGGCATCAAATAGGATAATTGAACGGTTGGCGCGGGCGTAATCAACCCATTGTTTCAGGTGTTCTTTGGTGGCTGTAGCGCCTGTGGGGTTATTGGGGAAACACAGATAAATTAAATCGACGCGATCGCTAGGAATTTCGGCGGTAAAATTATTCTCGGCGGTAATGGGAAGGTATAGCAACCCCTCATATTCCCCACGCTCATTGACGGGTCCGGTATTTCCTGCCATGACGTTGGTATCTACATAGACGGGATAGACTGGATCGGTGACGGCAATGGTGTTATCTTTGCCAAAAATATCGAGAATGTTCCCCGTGTCGCATTTGGAACCGTCAGAGATAAAGATTTCCTCTGGGTCAATATCGCCGCCTCTGGCTTGAAAGTCATGTTGGGCAATTTTTTCGCGCAACCAGCTATAACCCTGTTCTGGTCCATAGCCCTTGAATGTAGAGCGATCGCCCATTTCCTCAACGGCTTTAATCATAGCAGTTCGGCAGGCTTCTGGTAAAGGTTCGGTGACATCACCAATTCCCAGTTTAATTATTTGTGCGTCGGGGTTGGCTTCCGCAAAGGTATTAACCCGCCGGGCGATTTCTGGAAATAGGTAGCCAGCTTTGAGTTTTAGGTAATTATCGTTAATAGTTGTCATCGTTACTGTGCAAACACTCTCCAACAGCTTACCGCCTAGGGGGGACGTGCGATCGCTTATTTGTAAACACAGTCTTTGTAGGGTCCTTCCAACCAGGAAGATATCGGAGTCAACGACACCTCGGAATAATTAAGGGTTATTTGGGAGCAATTAACCACCCCAAAATTCCCTGTAGGGTGCGTCAAACCTGGCATATATAGTGGTCAACGACACCTCCAAATAATTAACGCACCATCTTAATGTAGGGTGCGTCAAACCGGGCATATATAGTGGTCAACGACACCTCGAAATAATTGACGCACCATCTTAATGTAGGGTGCGTCAAACCGGGCATATATAGTGGTCAACGACACCTCGAAATAATTGACGCACCATCTTAATGTAGGGTGCGTCAAACGGGGCATATATAGTGGTCAACGACACCTCGAAATAATTGACGCACTATCTTAACTGTATCGCCTGGTGTTAATTCCGGAGATTCATAGAGACTTAAACTGAGGCATATTGTTCACTAATTTCTAGCAAAAATTTAGTCAAACTATTCCGCTCTGATTCCTGGGGTAACATTTTCAATAAATAAATCTCCCCCATTCAATAAATCCCGCCTGTATTTGGCTAAATCTTGGTACTTAACATAGTTATGGTTCCAGAGAATTCTGTCATCAGTAAATATTCCCCACGACCAGATGAATAAACCCGCGCCACCCCACCAGGGAATTAATGGATAATTGTGGTGGGTATAATGTAGACTGAAATTAGATCACTTCTAAGGTAGGATTACCTTGTTCATCTACCCAGGCGATTTTGGTAATTCCCCGGCGACGGGCGGACTCTCGGAGGGCGAGTAAATCATCGGAAATACTCAATTCCATTTGTACCTGTGCATCCTGGGACTGACGCAAATCTTGTGCATAAGCAAAGGCGGCGACTTCAGCTTGGGGGGTTTTGGGAACCACCAAACAATCACCGGAGGGAATATCAGAGGGAAGCTCTCCTATGTCTAATAATACCTGATGCAGTTCCTCAATGGTGAGGGAAAAGCCAATACTGGGTTTAGTTTCTCCCTGTGGGTGATAAAGTCCTAAAAGCTGGTCATAACGTCCGCCGCGACCTAATACCCGTGAACCCGAATGACTATCACTGACTACAATAAAGACAATGCCTGTGTAGTAGTCAAAAGTCTGAATCAGACTGAGATCTAGGGTGATGGACATGGGATATAGAGTATCTGGTCGCCATTTCTGATATTGATTGAGACCATCAATTAAGGATTTTAGGTTGTTGAGGGCAGATCTTTGGCTGTCGTCTAGGTCTAGTTGGGAAACCTTGGCTAAAACGTCTTCAGGACGACCGCGCAAGTCAAAGAGGAATAAAGCCCGTTGTCGCAATTCTGGCGACATGGAAAGGGTTTCCAGGGTAATTCTATCGAGATTAGCGATCGCCTGTCGAACTTGATCGCGTAACGGTGGCGCAAAGGGAGATAAAAGCGATCGCGTTAATCCAGCTTCCCCTAGGATAAACTGTGGGTTTTGTAAGTTGAGCGATCGCAAACAGTCCCATAGCAGCAATAAAACTTCCCAGTCAGCCCGGACTCCATCAGCCCCAAGTAATTCTACCCCAGCCTGATAAAATTCTAACTGCGTACCATGTCCCGTCTCTCCACCTTTGCGGAAGATATTAGCATTGTAATACAGACGTTGCGGCCAGTGGTCATTCCCCGCCATGCGAGAAACCGCCGCCCTAGCAATAGAAGCCGTTAATTCCGGGCGCAGTCCCAAACCTTCATTTTCTGCATCTTGTAATTGGATGACTGTTGAACGTTGTACCGCCCCCCCAGCCATGAGGGTATCAAGCCTTTCTAGGGTAGAGGTAATAATGCGATGATAGCCCCAGCGATGAAATACTTGCTGTAGTCGGCGTTCAATCCAAATTTTTTGGGCTACATCGAGAGGAAGTAGATCTCGCGCACCCGGTGGCGGTTGATGAATCATGGGATTAAAAAAAGTAGTACAAAATTAGGGGACGGCTTACAGATTATTACAGATTACCTGCAATTGAGTCGATTTGTTCACAATGGCGGCCTTCACTTTTTCTTACTCCCGCCAAATAGTCGCCCTAATAAACCGCCGCTTCCTGAACCTGACTTTTTACTTTTACCTTTGACACTAGAGGTGGTAGCTGTTTTCTGAATTAGTTGTTGGGCTTCGATCGCTTCCGGCTGATTTGGATCAATACTTAGGGCTTTTCTAATATGGGGTGTACCTAATTTAGGCTGATTTTGTTTAATATAAATCAACCCTAATAGACCATGACAACGGGGGTGTGACGGTTCCCGTTTTACCGCGTCTTTGAGTTCCAGAATAGCTTTAGCATAGTTGCTAGTTTCCATTAACTGGACGGCGCGATCGCAAGCCTTATCGACAAAAGATGTTTTCACCGGTCGGGGTGGCGGCGTGGGTGTAGCGACCACATTACCCGATCGCGATCGCATTAAATACACTAAATTCAGTTCGCTAATTTCACCAATTCTAGCCAGGGCTTGTTTCGGGGATTCATACTGTTGTTCCACCAGTTCCTGTAAACTGGTTTCATAGGCTTGATTAAAATCACCTATGGTCTGTAGCTGTTTAGCTGCTTCTGTCGATATTTCAATACTATTGGGGTCTTTTTTAATGCGATCGGCTATGGTGTTTATTAACAATTCATATTCTCGTTTCTCATCATCCTTAGAAAATTTGTTATAAGCCGGACTCACCAATTTCGCCAATAATTCTTTCCCCAATTCCTTATCTTCAGTTTCCTGAAAAGCCGAAGTATCTGGATGCAAACGACGCGCAATCCTCATATATTGTTTGCGAATAGCATTAAAATCAGCATCTATTTTAATACCTAAAATAGCATGATTGTCCGTAATTCCAAGCTGGAATAATCCTTGATTTATTTTAAATGACATAGTATTCGCCTTTTGGTATCTCAGAAATGCCAAGTTAAATTCTGATTTTCAGTGATATTTATGGGATTATAACTAGATGCAACCATATCGAGGATATTCCATATAACCCTCAACCGGAAAGCATAACAGTTAAGCCTGGCACAATTACGGATGATTAGCTAGTTAAGCCCACAGACATAACCGGATCACCGTATCTGTGTGTACATCTGACCGCAATCAACTCAAGCCCAACTGCTGCTCAATCTTATTTTGACATATTTTCTGACTGATTGGTGATTCTCCTGTGGGAGTCAAAAGCTACCAGGAAGATAAGGGGGGTGTTTCTAAAAGGGCTTTACTAAGGCTAGAATGTAGGGAACCATTGGTAGCTAAAATGCGCCCAGATTTTATGTCAAAAGGACTCTGATCATAGGCTGTTACCTTTCCCCCAGCTTCTTGGACTAAGACCACCCCCGCCGCCAAGTCCCAGGGAGACAGTCCTCTCTCCCAATAACCATCTAAACGTCCGCAGGCGACATAGGCTAAATCTACAGAAGCAGACCCACCACGCCTGACTCCCTGAGTTAGGTGGGTTAGATAACAAAATTCGGCATAATTATTATCTGGGGTTTCGCGACGGTCATAAGCAAACCCTGTCACCAATAGACTTTTATCTAGGGAATTGGCTTGAGAGACCTTGATGGGTTTACCGTTACAGGTCGCACCATGACCGATCGCACCCTGGAATAATTCATCATGAAAGGGATTATATACCGCACCGACCTGGGGGACTCCATCAATCAAAAGGGCGATCGAGGTGGCAAATGCTGGATACTGATGAGCATAGTTAGTAGTACCATCGAGGGGGTCGATCGCCCACAAATAGCGGCTGCTAGTATCCCCCAAACTACCAGACTCTTCCGTAAGAATACCATGACCGGGAACATGGCGCTTGAGAACCTCCAAAATCGCCGCTTCTGAGGCTTTATCGGCTTCTGTGACTAAATCTCCTGAGCGTCCTTTCTCTTGAATATCTTGTAAATTACCCCAGTAATACTTTAAGACCGTACCCCCCGCAGTCGCTGCTAGGGTAGCCACATCTAAAAATGTTTGTAATTGTTCTTGAGTCATATTGGCAAAAATTCCATCAGTTTCTGGTCACAGATTCAGACAATAACCCGATTAATCAATAATAATTTTGAGAGTAGCGAAACCCTGCGGTTGGGGATAAGTTTTGATGATATAGGGAATCTGAAATTGATTAATTTTCGCTTACCCCCAGACTGTCGGCTGCCTCTTTTTCAGTCAGGACTGTTGTTGGCGAAACTCAGCGGGGGTAAATCGCATGGGTTGTTCTGGGTTCCAGATACCTAACCCCATGATTCTAGCCCACCGTTGGGCATTGTCAAGACGTTGGCTGTATTTGTTGTTGTAAATTCCGGCTTCAGCGAGGGCGTAACCTTGTTTAACCAATTCCTCATTAACCAGAATTTCGTCGCGCCATATATATGCTAATAGGCGATCATAGCGATCGCTTTCCATTTGGTCTAATTCTAATAGCACCTGCTGTCCCTGACAAAGCTGCTGTAGCCTTCGTTTAGCTTCCATTCCCCAGGGGTCTTGTCTTAGGTCGGGGGCATTAATGCCAATCAGTCTTACCCGCTGTAATCTGGGTATATTCTCGGTAGGACTGACAATTTCTATGGTCTGACCACTAACCACCCGTTCTACTCTGACAGTCATACCTGTGGGCATTTCCGGCGGTTCAGAACACCCAACCCCCACGATACCCCACAACAGGAGTAACAGTCCGGTAAGCATCAATCTCAGTGGCTTATGACTAATCTTCATCTAAGGGCAGCCCCGATCGCACCTTACCTTTACCAAAGTAGCGACCAAACTGGAGTTCGTAGACTTCATCCTCGTCCTGGGTTTCCACTTCCAGGTCTGAACGGGGATAGCTCACACAGAGCAAAGCATATCCTTCCTCCTGTAGTTCTGGAGATAATCCCATCGCCTCCGGCTGATACAACTCTCCTGAAATCACCCGCACCGCGCAAGTTGTACAAGCACCATTGCGACAAGAATAGGGTAAATCTGAACCCTGATTTTCTGCACATGGGAGGATGTAGCGATCCTCTGGAACTTGCACACAGTAGGACTTATCCCTTTGGCGATCGTTAATACGAATTGTATGATAGGCGGACATAATATCAGTTCTTGCATTTTTTTTCACAGCCCCTCCTATCATAGGAGATTTTAGCCACAAACAAGCAACAGCCAACAGACAACAGACAACCACCCACCGCCAATTTATCCATTTCTACCCTCTTCAATTGTCCTCAAACCCGGCTTAAAGATAAACTTTTATAATCTCTCCGAACAAATAGATTTAAATTTCCAAAGTTTGTTAAGAATTAATAAGTTTTTATTGCTAATCCCTCGCAAATAGTTGACGAGATTATAGGGGTTGTGATACCATCAAATAAATCGCACCCAAGGGCTTCCCATGTCTTGCCGTAAAAATAGACGCTATAACGCTGATTATATCGTGATTAAAGTTATTCTCTCACCAAAATATTAAATTCACGATGCACGAGTTTTTCGCCAAAAAGCGATCGCTCTTTTTTCAGCTATTGACAAAAACGCCATTATGTGCATTCCCCCTCTCTCCCCAGAGGGCGAGTTTATTAATCTTATCGCCCCCAGGCGAGGAACTAGCAGAACCTGCCGAAACAGAGAGGGCGGGCGGGTTTATTAATCTTCTGGTGGTCCGATTAATTAACAGCAGAACCTGCCGAAACAGAGAGGGCGGGCGGGTTTATTAATCTTCTGGTGGTCCGATTAATTAACAGCAGAACCCGCCGAAACAGAGAGAGAGGGCGGGTTTATTAATCTTCTGGTGGTTCGATTAATTAACAGCAGAACCCGCCCCTACATGATCGCCGTCTACCAGGGGGAAATAGAGGAATAATGATCAATTATTCCTATGGATAGAGTCCCCTATCCTTAATAGCTTGTGCCACCCGACCGACACCGAGAGTATAGGCAGCAAGTCGTAAAGAGACAGACCGCTGTTGGGAATGTTGGCTAACGCGGTGGTAAGCACTACGGAGTAGTTTTTCCATTTCGCGATTAACCCGTTTTTCATCCCAGAAAAGGAAAGACTGACCTTGTACCCATTCAAGATAGCTAACCACCACACCACCAGCATTAGCAAGGATATCTGGTAAGACAGTAATCCCCCGCCTTTCCAGTATTTGGTCTGCTATGAGAGTAATGGGCGCATTAGCAGCCTCTGCCACTAATTTAGCCTGAATGCGATCGGCATTATCTTCAGTAATTTGGTCTTCCAAAGCAGCAGGAATTAGAACATCACAGGGGAGGGTGAGTAATTCAGCATTGCTAATGCTATCGCTACCAGGAAAACCCACAACAGTTTTCTGGTTATTCACATGAGATTGCAAAGCCGGAATATCCAAGCCATGATCCGCAAAAACCCCGCCAAAGGCATCAGAAACAGCAATAATGTTAGCCCCTGCTTCGTGAAGAAGCTGTGCCGCCGCGCCGCCAACTTTTCCGAATCCCTGAATAGCAATTGTCACACCTTCTAGGGTTTGTCCTTTTTCTAATAAGGCTTCTCTGACAGTAATCATCACCCCGCGTCCGGTCGCCATATCTCGACCTTTTGAACCACCAATAGATAGGGGTTTTCCGGTGACGACACCTAAGACAGCATGACCCATATTCATAGAATAGGTATCCATCATCCAAGCCATTTCTCGTGAGGATGTGCCGATATCGGGTGCAGGGATATCGATCGCCGGACCAATATCTTTAATCAATTCGCTAGTGTAGCGACGGGTGAGGCGTTCAAGTTCCCCTAGGCTATATTGTGCCGGGTCAATAGCAATGCCACCTTTAGCGCCGCCGTAGGGAATCCCTAATAGGGCACATTTCCAGGTCATCAACATCGCCAAGGCTGACAACTCTCCCAGATTAACGGTTGGATGATATCGGGTTCCGCCTTTATAGGGACCGAGGACATCACAGTGCTGCACCCGGTGTCCGGCGAGGATTTGTACTTTTCCATTGTCTAATTTAACCGGAATGGAAACGGTGACGACTTTCCGGGGATGTTCTAAAATCACCAAGATATTTGGGTCCATGGCTAGTTCCCCAGCCGCTTGGTTTAAATAGCTACAGGTGCGATCGAATGGACAAATATAAGCCGGAGTTGGGGATGTGGTCGTTACCTGGGATGATACAACCATAATTTATTAAACCTCTTTATTAATTCATTGTTCAGGCTGAAGCCAGAAGCTAGACAGTACAGCGATCTGTTCTGACCAACTTCTTGATCCCCAGCTAGATTCCCTCATATCTGTACCATAACTTAAAAAAATCTATAAATACAAAATTATGTAAAAATTGTTACAGTTTTAAATTATGTGATATGGTATATCAGCCAAAACTGGCTCAGTGAACCCGTTGGGTTTAAAATTAGATGAAATACTCAAGCCCACTGGCCTAATTTCTCTCACCGAAAGTAAGCAAAAATTATGAAACGTCGAAATATCCTCGGTTATGCTGCCACTGGAGTGGCCACCGCCGCCGCCTTGGCTGCCTGTAGTCCCCAAAATACGGGTCCGGCTGTTCAAAGTGACTCTTTACCACGGGTACGCTGGAAAATGGCTACAAGTTGGCCAACTTCCCTAGATACGCTATATGGCGCTGCTGAACTCATCGCGGAATTGGTCAGTAAACTAACAGACGGAAGATTTACTATACAAACTTTTGCGGCGGGGGAAATTGTGCCGGGGTTACAGGTGTTGGATGCTATTCAACAGGGGACTGTCGAATGTGGCCACACGGCGAGTTATTACTACATTGGTAAAAACCCGGCTTTGACTTTTGGCACTTGTGTTCCCTTCGGACTTAATACGCAGCAACAGATGGCTTGGCTATATCATGGCGGCGGTATTGAGGCGATGAATAAGCTATATGCCGATTTTAATACTATTGCTTTTCCGGCCGGAAATTCTGGGGCTCAGATGGGGGGGTGGTTTAAAAGAGAAGTAAATAATATCGCTGATTTGAATGGTTTAAAAATGCGGATTCCTGGCTTAGGTGGGGAGGTTCTCTCCCGGTTGGGGGTGAATGTTCAGGTTTTACCGGGAGGAGAAATTTTCCTGGCTTTGGAAAGGGGGGCTATTGATGCGGCGGAGTTTGTTGGTCCCTATGATGATGAAAAGTTAGGCTTAAATAATGCGGCGAGGTTATACTATTATCCGGGTTGGTGGGAACCGGGATCTAGTTTTGATTTACAGATTAATTTGGTGGCTTGGAATAGGTTGCCGACGGAGTATCAGGAAATTCTGAAAACAGCCGCGTCGGCGGCTAATATTCAAACTTTAGCTAAGTATGATGTGCAAAACCCTCAAGCGTTGAAAAGGTTGATTGATGGAGGGACTCAGTTAAAGGCTTTTAGCCCAGAAATTTTACAGGCTTCTTTGGCTGCAACTACGGATTTACTGGAGGATATGGCTAGTATAAATTCCTCTTTCCGAGATATTTATGAACCCTGGAAAGAGTTTCGAGATAACATCCGACAGTGGCACGCTGTGGGTGAGTTTGCTTTCAGTAATTTTGTGTCAACACCTATTTTAGAAGGGTTGTAGTAAGGTTAAAGAGGTGCTTTGATGATACGATCGCCTACTGGGGGGTTAATCAGGGGGCGATCGCTTATATAATCAGCCACAACATCTGACAGTAAAAAACCAGTATCTATCTGATTTTTAGACTGTTTGAAAATTTCGTAACCATCGCCGCCTGTCATTAAAAAAGTGTTGGTAACTACCCGATAACTCACACCATCTTCTAGGGGTTTCATGCTACCATCAGGACTGGTGACATTAACTGACATAATCCGCGAACCTATGGGCGCTTCTGGATTCCACATCAGTTGAATTCCAGACACTTGCGGAAAACTTCCCTCTCCCTTTTCTACTCTACTAACACCATGTTCTAACAGTTGTTTAATCTGATTTCCGGTTAAGTCACAACGAGCGATCGTATTTCCGAAGGGGAGAACTTCCATAACTTGACCAAGGGTGATCTTACCCGCCGGAATGCTGGCTCGAATTCCGCCCCCATTAATAATCGCTATTTCCGCACCGTCTGGCTGCATTTTTGCCAGAATTGCATCAGCAATTAGATTTCCTAAGTTGGTCTCAATCGAGCGAATATTTCGGCGATCGCCATCTAGTAAAGTATCAGTTTCACCAATAACTTGATTTCGTAATTCTTCCAGGGGTGCTTGGAAAACTTGCAATTGCGCTTCAAAATCTGGGTCAGGAATAATACTTTCATCCACAGCATGAGGAGAACCCGCCCAAGATATTAGATGACCTCTACCATCAAAAACAACTTGTAAATCCCCTAAATATTTCCCCCATTCCCAATCAGTCACCACTAACACATTATCCCCATTAGGGGAAGTTTCCACCAAAGGATAAGGTTGAGTCGCCCCTGGTATATTTCCTAGGGGAGTGTGGGAATGTCCGCCCACAATTAGATCAACTCCATCCACTTGTTGAGCTAATTTAATATCCTCATAAATACCTAAATGAGTCAGGGCGATGATTTTATTGACACCACGACCTCTGAGAATTTTAACTGTTTTTTTGGCAGCGGCGATCGGATCAATAAACTTAATACCTTCCCCAGGACTAGACAAAATCTCCGTGTCTGGTGTCGTTAACCCGAAAATACCTATTTGTTCACCATTAACATGAACAATAATCCAAGATTCGATTAAATCAGACAGCGGTGAGGTGACATCAATTTCCAGATTAGAGGAAATCATCGGAAACGCCGAACTTCTAATAAACTCCGCTAAGGTTTCCTGTCCTCGGTCAAATTCATGATTTCCGATCGCCACAGCCGCATAATTCATTTGATTATAAAAGGGAACATCTGCTTGACCTAAATACTTATTAAAATACAGAGTTCCCTGGAAAATATCCCCCGCATCTAGCAATAGGGTTGCGGTTTCATTCTCAGCCCGCAGTGTATCAATTAGGGCTTTTCGTCGCGCAATACCACCTAATAAATTATCCCCAACTTCCACCGATTCTAAGCGAGCATGATGGTCGTTTGTATGTAATAATCTTAGGCTAAAATCCTGTGATTTTACCAAAGAATCATGAAAGGCAATTCCTAGAAAAATTGCCCCCACAAATAAAACCCCATACAAGCGTACAGCCCACTTCATGATTATGACTAGATTATCAGTGCAGTTTTATTATACCTTTAATTCTGGCGAATCTGGCTGAGATTGGGGCGCTACAGAAGCATCTAAAACCGCTTGGGGTACTTCGTATTTAGTCCCGCCAAAGAGAGTGCCTAAATTACTTTCATCAGAGGTTTCTCCCATCACCATAAATTGTTCCGGGTTAAGAATCAGGTTTTCATACTCACCCCCCATAGTTAAGTCTACTGAATAACTTTCTTGGGGATTTTGATAACACTCTACAACGGTTCCTACGGTTCCCTTGGGGATAATTTGGCGACCAAAATGGGCTTTTATTTCTATTACGGTTTCAATTCTATCATAGAGTTTAGCTTTCATTGATTTTTGCCTCAATTTTCAAAATCATCACCTACAAAACAACCCTCCCCCAAGGATTAGGGAAGGGTTTAAGTTAGTCGGTAAACTTGTCCAAACAATCAGGTTTAAACTGGGCTTTCCAATACATTTGGGAAGCGTGATCAACAATCAAAGTTATTTGTATAACTGTTGTTATCACCAACCTAATCACCTACTCAGCCTTAGAATCTTGCTCTGAAGATGTTTGTTCACCCTCAGACGGGCGATCGTTGCGGTTGAAGCGCTTATTACGAGATGAGTGGGGGTTGAATCTCTTACGATACTGGCGTGCATTGGCCAGGTTGCGTTCAGCCTTTTCTTTTTTTAAATTACGACGCTTGGCCATCACGATTACCTCATAAAGACATAGTTGTGCTTGAACCTCCCCAATACTAAAACTATGGGGATTCCTGTCTACCCTCAAATGGGGGACAGCGGGACATTCAAGTATCCCTCTAAGCCCTCCAGCCTTGGCAGCTATTGGGCTTACTTTGGTTTTTTGGTTTCCGAGTCGATCGCCTAGCCATATAGCTACGCTCTGCATCTTCCCATTACTTGTCAGTTGTTTAGGCAGGCGGCCAGCATAGCAGTAGTGACTTACTGTGCAGGGATGACTCCGATACTAGAATACTTCCTTGGGTAGATGGTTCTCCGTACTTAATTTGGCTACGCTAGTTCGCCGTGTTTAGGACTGCGAACCGCCTACATCCCCATCGCCGCCGTCACGGACAGGCGATCGCTTTTCGGGTCAAAGTACTTTCTAATATCGTGGTCTGCGGCCCCCTCTATCAGGTTTCTTATCTTCCCGAGGACGAGCTTGGTTAACTCGAATTTCCCGTCCCATCCACTCAGCACCATCAAGTTCTTCGATCGCACGAGTTTCTTCTTCTTCGGTATTCATTTCCACAAACGCAAAACCACGAAACTTTCCAGTTTCGCGATCGGTGGGAAGATGAACCCGTTTCACCGTGCCATATTCTGCGAAGACTTCTTTTAGATCTTCGTCAGTGACATCATAGGATAAGTTCCCTACATAGATTGACATTTGTTTCCTCCAAAATCATTGATAACCGAGGGGACGACAGACCCGGGAGGAACGTCTGCTAATACCTTACGGAAATAACCAGCTAAGATCAACAACAAACTTTACCACCGAATCAACTGTTCTTAGATCATATCTTAGCACCACCAGGGTTAAGCTAAGGAACTCACCTTGATTTATCCCGATCGCATGAGTTAGCGAACGGAGAGGGAGGGATTCGAACCCTCGTTAGAGTCACCCCTAAACAGCATTTCCAGTGCTGCGCCTTCAACCACTCGGCCACCTCTCCAAAACCGTCGCATTTTTTAGTTTTACTCACAAGATATGTATCTTAGCAGAAGCCTATATGATTTGACAATACCCTTAGCAAAATTTCTTGAGATACAGGCTACACCTTCATTCCGGTTCCTGAGCCCTCACATTAAGCCAACCCAGTTGCGTGGGTTGTTCATAAATACGCCGCAGGGTATTCACATCACGGGGGGAAATAGGCGGAGGTTCCCGAACCTGGGAGTAATACATCACATCTGTTTCCATGGGACTATGGCCCCAAATCCCCAGGGCGTGCCCAAATTCGTGGCGAGTGGCTGCCGTGATATACTTCCCGCTTTGGGTAGGACTGAGCCAAATAGTAAAGCGATGGCCCAAAATATAAGAATCTTTCCCAGTAATGGCTTTAAAAAGCTGATATCTGGCTTCCGCAGAACTAGCCCGCAGGTTTCCCGGTTGTAGGGGAGGGCGACGACGGAAAATCTGGATCTCGGCGCGATCGCTATCCTCAATAACTTCTATCGGTAAATAGGGGTTCCAGTCCATCACCGCATCTAAGACCAGATCCCGCCAATTTTCAGCCCCTGGATCAGTAGGGGATTCAATATAGACACGAACTGGAAAACTAGACCAGACCAGATGACCAAATCTAGGCGGCGCTATCTGGTCGAAATAATCACCACTGTCCGTAGGATCTTGCCATTGTTCTAAAGATGGGGGGAGGGGATGGGGATGAAACGGGATTGACAGATCCACAGCAGGCGATCGCCAACCGTAAACTACGATCACAAAAATCGTAAATAGACTCAATCCTATTAGCCGAAGCCTCACCAACCCCAAAATCCCTACCCAAGCCAACCAGCGCTTAAAATCGTGGTTAACCCCATAAATACAATTGCTAGTATCCAGGTAATGCGATTTAGGGTAACTTCCGCTGTTTTCGCGCTAGTAAACAGTTGCGCCTGTCCACCAATTCCCCCAATACCATCACCCTTGGGACTGTGCAGGAGTACCAAAATCACCAACCCTAGGGCCGAGAGTGACCAGATTGCCTGTAATATATCAGTAAGAGCCATAGTTCGTCATCAATTCCGTGCGTTTCGGCTTTCAGTATCTTAACATCAAACAGAACAACTCCATGGATGACTGGGAAATAAGAAACGGCTTAGACCTAAGCACACCCGTAGATTACACAGATTACAATTCTAGTTCAACAGGTAACTCCTACAGTTCATCAGACACTGTTGGGAAAAAGCCTTGTGCGCCGACACAGCCCAACTCAGACCCCCCTGACCCTGAACCAGAAGAGGAACGGGGATTTTTACCGGTTTTGAGAAATGGCAATTTTCTCGCCTTGTGGAGTGGACAGGTTTTCTCTCAACTAGCTGATAAAGTCTACCTAGTCCTGATGATTGCCGTCATCTCTACTGAGTTTCAACAGGCTAACCAGAGTATTAGCGGTTGGGTCTCAGCGGTAATGATTGCCTTTACCATTCCGGCTGTATTATTTGGAGCCGGAGCCGGGGTCTATGTAGACCGCTGGCCCAAAAAACTGGTCTTAGTGCTAACAAATTTGCTGCGAGGTGGGTTAGTTCTTATCCTCCCCATTCTCCTGTGGCTATCTGAAGGGATGAAATTTACCAAGTTCCCCTTGGGATTCTGTTTGCTATTACTGATTACCTTTTTAGTCTCTACTCTCACTCAATTTTTTGCCCCTGCAGAACAGGCGACTATCCCTTTAATTGTTGAACGAAAACATTTACTATCTGCTAATTCCCTATATACAACTACCATGATGGCTTCTGTGATTGTCGGTTTTGCCGTGGGGGAACCGCTTTTAGCTTTAGCCGATACTTTGCTAGAAGGCCTGGGGAGTCAATTACCCGTAGGAAAAGAGTTGATTGTCGGTAGTGGATATGCGATCGCCGGTTTACTATTACTATTGATGAAAACTGGAGAGCAACAAAATATTAGCTCACAAGAACAACCCCACATCCTCGAAGATTTACGCGATGGGATGCGCTATCTACGAGATCATCATGGAGTCCGTAATGCTTTACTGCAATTAGTCATTTTATTTTCCATCTTTGCCGCCTTAGCTGTTTTAGCCGTTAGGGTCGCGGAATTGATTCCTAACCTCAAATCATCACAATTTGGCTTTTTGCTGGCTGCGGGGGGCTTAGGAATGGCGATCGGTGCAGCTATTCTCGGTCATATAGGGCATAAATTTTCTCACTTTAGAATCGCACTATTGGGCTCCATTGGCATGGCTATTTGTTTGGTAGGTTTAGCATTTTTTAGTCAGCAACTAGCACCCGCTTTAGGGTTGATTGCCATGTTAGGCGTATTTGGTGCAATGGTAGGAATTCCCATGCAAACAACCATCCAAGCCGAAACCCCAGAAGAAATGCGCGGTAAAGTGTTTGGCTTACAAAACAATGCCATTAATATTGCTTTGTCACTTCCCCTAGCTTTGGCGGGTATTACCGAAACCTTATTTGGTCTTTCTTCTGTATTCTTGGCTTTAGCTATACTATCTGTAGTGGCAGGTAATTTAACTTGGTATATTTCCAAAAATGAGCGGTGAATATGGGTGGGTAATTAATTGTTAATTCTTGATTATTGACTCATCAGAACCATAGGCTATTTTCAGACTCCACCAGAAAATAGCAGTAGAAATAACCATAATTAAGGCAGCCCAAAACCATTGAGGTAGAAACAAATATTGGGCAATTCTCGCAGTATCAGAGACCAAATTTTGACCATCAATGTTAACCCAACTACTGCCAAATAAATAATGTTTTTGGTGGTAGGTACTCACAATAGCTTGCATTCCCATAAATTGTACAGTAAACGCCTGGATTTTTTTAGGTGTTTGAAAGGCAATGGATAAAATTAATAACCCCCATAGTAATATAGCAAAAACTCCGAACCAAGTCCTAATCCACAATAAAACCGATAGCAACATAATCGAACCCAAAGCCATTAAACACCAGTGGGCTGTTTGAAAACGACGACTAGATAATATTAAAATTCCACCTGCTACAGCGGGACCCAACGGACCACCCATTGCGATTAATGCTCTGGCTAAAGAACCAAAGTTACCCGAATTATATGCGAGACCGGAACCATTAGGAAAAAGTAAGAGTTTATGAAAATTTCCTCCCAGTAAAATAGCAGTTAATCCATGACCCATTTCATGAAACCATGTAGCCAAAATGGAGAAAGGATATAAGACATAATTTCCCCAGTAAAATTGCCATAAGACAATGGTGGTAACAGCGGCAACAATTAACCAAACGACCCCGATTTTAGATGATGATGAGTATTTCAAATCAGACATAAATTATCCCTCTTCTATAGACTGGGGGCTAAAACAGGCCTTAACCCTGATTATATGTTAGCCTGAAATCCAGCAAAGTCACCCCAGGGCCACAAAAGAGGGACATTGAACTAAGGTCGGATGAAATGCGCCCAGACATTGCCATCTGGTCCACAAACTCGATTTAGGTAGCTATAAGAATAAGCAATGCGACGACCTTCGGTGTTGGAATAGCCAGTGTAAGCGTCTCCCCAGGGGTCATGAACGATATAGCCATATCGGTTGTAACCAATAACGGTGACAATATGACCGGAGGGAGTAAAATCTCCGGCTAATACGACCGGACGACTATTAATCAACTCGTTGCGAACCTCAGACCAGCGGCGAGTTGTGCTAAAACTGCTTTGAAAACCATAGGCGCGAATTAAAGCGGATAAAACACTGTGGTTAGTTTGAGAACCTTGTCCAGCATAATCAAAACACCACTGTAAGAGTTCATCTTCTAACTGTCCACCCCATTTAGAACGCACACCATAGTAGTGCATGACCATGGCGATACAGGTAACATTACAAGTAGACCAATAAAATCGGGGATTATCTCGCTGGGAAAAATAGGGGACATTGATTTGCACTTGTGGGGGAGTCGGATCAAAAACTTTTCCCCCTCGTTGAAACTTGACAAACTTGGGAAATATATAACCGGTATTACCAAAATTCGGCAATTCTTCAGTTAAGGCGACTCGGACATGGCTTTGCTCTATACTGTAGCTACTAACACCATAAACCCGACCCAGAGGAAGGGTAGTTTTTTCTGATTCTGCTAGTTGTCCTGAGTCTACGGGGCGTTTTTTGAGGACGGTGGTTTCCCTCATGGTCATGGTAATAGCATCGGGGTTATATGCGATCGCTTTTCCATCTCGCAATAAACTCACGTGCTGCCAATAAACATAACCCACATTACCAAAACCGGGGATAGATTGGTCTAGTGTGACCCGGAAATGACCGAGTAAGGAAGCATATCCGCGAATAGCAAAAGTTTGTCCTAATAGTAACTCAGCAAATTGATCAGGTGCTAAATTGGCAGAATCAATCGGTTGCGCCTTAATTCGGGTAGTGGTGGTCACCAGCATTTGAGCGCTAATATTAGTGTCGGGAACTTCCTCCATGTCAAAAGCTAAGGTGGTGGTTCCTTGGCGCAACCGAACATGACCCCGGAAAAAATAGCCAAAGGAACCAATGGGAGGAATCCCATTTTCTAACAATAGTTTTAAGTGACCATCTACCAGACCATATTTGATTACTTTAAATGTTTGACCAGCGGGGACGGTGACTTTTTGTTCAGAACCGAGTAAATTAGCATCAAGGGGTGATACTTTAAATAGGGTATCTTCTATAACATCAAGTTGTAGAGATTCCCCTACGGTCATGGCATTTTCACTGACGGTAATATTGACAATCTGACTTCCCACCAGTTGACCTTGAGCATCTGTGGCTTTAAGGCGCAGCCATCGATATCCGGGTTCACTAAATCCGGCTTCTAAATTAACCGTCCAGGTTCCGGCTTGTCGATTTATCACTACTTCTAAAGGATAACGGTCTTCGGCTACTAAAGAAACGGCGATCGCTTGTTGACCATCAAATTTACCTTTCAGAACCACAGGTGTATTTATTAACACTTCTGGGGGTCCATCATAGGTAAGGCTAGGAGTCGGAGAATAGGAAGCCGTAGCGCGGTTTAATTGCACAAAATCAGGAAAGAAATAACCCGTATTACCAAAACCTGGGAAATTTTCAGTTAAGGCCACTTTCAGATGTCCCTGTTCAGTGGTGTAACTTTGTACGCCATAAATCATTCCGGCGGGAAGGGTAACTTGTTCTTCTGGAGATAAATAGGCGGAGTCAATGGGGCGTTTTTTAAACAGGGTGGTATTAATAATAGTTAGGGTAATGGCATTATGATCAAAGGTGATTTCCCGGTCTCCCTGAAACATTTGCAAATGGTAGCGATACAAGTAGCCTACATGACCATAACCGGGGAGTGATTCGGTGAGTGTTACCCGAAAATGATCAGCTACACAGGCGTAACCTAGGGCTAGATAACTACTGCCTTGGCTGAGGGGATAAATGGCATTTTCCGGCAGTTGGGCTCTATCATCAGGACTACGTTTAATCACTGTATCATGAGTTATCAATATCAGTTTAGTTCCGGGAGGATTGGGGGGGATATCATCTCGATTAAACCAGAGAATTTGGGAACCTTGCATCAGTAAAATATCTGACCGATAGAAATAACCATTTCTTCCTAAGTTACCCAGGGGATTAGTTAGTTGAATCGCAAAGTGATCATTTTGTACTTCGTAGCTATCAACTGCTAATATTTCTCCAGTTGACAAATCATATTTTTGCTCTGATGCCAGTCTATCAGTGGCTATAGCCTCATGTTTAAATGATGTATTTTTGAGGATAATTAATTGAGGAGATAAACCGATATTAAGCCCGGTATTACCTACAGTAAACTCAGCCAAAGTGTCAGCCACAATCTTACCGGATTTGTCTTTGCCTTGAACTCTTAACCAGCGTTTTCCAGCGGTATTAAAGCCTTTGGGCATGGAAATAAACCAAATCCCTAATCGAGGACTTAGTTGGGTAGGTAAAGGATATTGATCCTCAGCCAGAACCGAAATAGTATCAATGTATTGACTAGCGTAGTTGCCAATCAAAACCACAGGTTGATCGATGATAATATCGTTAGGGCCGAGATAGCTCAGGATAGTTTCACTCATCTTCCTAAAAACCGTAGGGGTAAGAACCGTAGGGTGTCTAAGGGCGCATTTGACATTACACATCCCACAATGGTTAGCATAACTCAGTGGCGCACCAATAAAGCCACCCCTAGAAAACTCTACGGGTGGCTAATGGTTTAAAACGGATATTTTTTTAATTTTCAATTAGCGATCGCACTAATTGACTTTAGCAAGAATATCCTGAGCGTGGGTAGAGGTGTTCACCTTGTCATCAACATGGTCAATGACACCCTCACCATTGATAATATAGGTAACACGCTTGGCATAACCGCCGCCATCTACATCATAGGCTTTGGTAATAGCGCCATCGGTATCCGCCAAAAGTTGGAAAGGTAAGCCATATTTTTCGGTAAACAGCTTGTGGGAGGCTTCGTCATCAGTGCTTACACCCAAAACCACCATATCCCGGCTTTGATAGTTTTCGTAGTTATCCCGGAAACTTTGGGCTTCCTTAGTGCAACCAGGGGTGTCATCCTTGGGGTAGAAGTAGAGAACAACAGTTTTCCCGGCGAAGTCAGAGAGGGAAACCGTATTCCCGTTGGTATCTTTAGCGGTAAATGCGGGGGCTTTAGTACCAGCAGATAAAGCCATGTTATGGTTGTCCTCCTGAAAATGAGTTTGATATGCTTTGTCTCATTATGAAGTTATTTTAAGATATTTTGCAATCAATTACACAATCCGAGCCAAATTTGGCTCGAAAGGTGGAGGATAATATACTCAAAATCAGCCATCAGGAAAGCCCATCAACCCATGAGTGCCCCTAATTCGGTTTCCAAGTCGATAGAATATTCTACCGCGACGATCGCCCGAGCCCAGCGAGCCATCCGCTGTTCTCCGTTTCAAATCAAACTTTTAACCGATTCCATTGACCAAAGCGTTAAACTGAGTGCCATTAGCGGAAATCGGGGTGTAGAGTTAGGATATACGCGATCGCCTCTACCGGAATTGAGAGCCGAAAACGCCCTTTTATGGCTAATCCAAGTCGGAGTATTGAGGCGAGAAGTGGACGGTCAGGGAATTACCGATAGTTTTCGACTGACTCCCCTAGGGCGAAAAGTAGCAGAACGACTAGCCACCGATGATATAAATAATAGCAAACCCCCATCATGGGGCGATCGCCTCAGTAATGCCCTGAACCGTTACCTACGCCTTCCCCTATAAATTAGCATCTCTGCTCAAAATCCCGAAATGAAAGCAATCATGGTGGTTGGAACCACATCCCACGCCGGAAAATCCATGCTCGTCACCGCCCTATGTCGGATCATACGCCGTCAAAATCTGCGTGTAGTTCCCTTTAAAGGGCAAAATATGGCTTTAAACTCCTACGTCACCGCCACAGGTGCAGAAATGGGTTATGCACAAGCCGTACAATCCTGGGCGGCGGGTTTAGTGCCCAATGTAGCCATGAACCCAATTTTGTTAAAACCCCAGGGAAATATGACCTCTCAGGTAATTCTGAAAGGGAAACCTGTAGCCACCCTGAAAGCTACCGAATATTATGAGAAATTCTTTGATACCGGGTGGGAGACCATCACTAAATGTCTGGATTATCTACAAAAGGAATTTGATGTAATTGTCTGTGAGGGTGCGGGAAGTCCGGCGGAAATCAATCTCAAGCACCGAGATTTAACCAATATGCGAGTAGCGCAATATCTACAAGCATTCACCATATTGATAGTTGACATTGACCGTGGGGGGGCTTTTGCTCATGTAGTGGGAACCCTAGAACTACTAGACCCAGAGGAACGAGCCTTAATTAAGGGCATTGTGATTAACAAATTTCGCGGTATGCGATCGCTTCTCGATTCTGGCATTGAGTGGTTAGAGAAATACACCGGAATCCCCGTCCTCGGAGTAATTCCCTGGGTAGATATCGCCATGCCAGCAGAAGATTCTCTCAGTTTACTCGAACGCCGTTCCCGTTCCGACAATACCGATATAACCATCGCCATAGTCAGGATTCCTCGGATTTCTAACTTTACCGATTTTGACCCTTTAGATGCCGAATCCACCGTTAAAGTCCAATATGTCGAACTCAATGAACCCCTAGGACATCCCGATGCCGTAATTATCCCCGGTTCTAAAACCACCATTGCTGACCTACTAGCCCTGCAAAAAAGTGGCATGGCTGCTCAAATTCAGGATTATGTAGAAGCAGGCGGTCAGGTCATGGGTATCTGTGGGGGGTATCAGATGCTAGGACAACAGGTATCTGATCCCCGTGGCTTAGAGGGTAAAATCGGAGAATTTCCCGGCTTAGGTTTACTTCCCATCAAAACCATGCTTTTATCTGATAAAGTCTCCCGCCAGCGGTTGGTAACATCTAATTATCCAGAAATCGGATTTCCCGTAGAAGGCTATGAGATACACCAAGGGCGGACTCAAATTTTGGACAAACGGGAGACAGTAGCCCTATTTGACGATCAAGATTTAGGAGTAGTCAGCAGCAATAAAGCCGTCTGGGGTCACTATTTGCATGGCATATTTGATAATAGCCCCTGGCGCAGGTCTTGGTTAAATCATCTCCGCAAACCAAGGGGATTAGGAACCTTACCCACCGGGATTCCTAACTATCGCGAACAACGAGATCTGATGCTTGATACTCTAGCTGATGTCGTCGAAGAATATTTAGACCTGAGTACCATTCTCAGTTGACATGGTGGGGCGCGACCCGGAATCGCGTTTCTCAGGGGAATTTGTCTTCCCCCCCTTGTCACTTGTCCCAAGGCGATTAAAATTGAGATTGCTTTGGTTTATGGAAAACTGATAACTTTTTCGTCAATCTTGGCTAATGGGAGATCTGAAGGACAATAGGTTATATGGATATTCAACAAATCTTGGAGAGAGGCGGCCCAGCCATGTGGCCCCTAATGGTATTATCAATTTTATCCATTAGTACCATTATTGAAAGACTGTGGTTTTGGGGAAATACCCTCACCCGTGAACGCCGAATTGTCAACCGGGTTTTAGATGTCGCCCGTCGGGGACAGTGGGGAATGGCTTATCAGATTGCCAAACAAAGCAATAATCGCCCCATGGGAAGGTTTTTTTATGCCCCCCTTAAACTCGCTACCCCAGACCCTCAATTATTTAGTCTCGCCCTGGAAGCAGCCGCTGAGGAGGAATTTGTTTCTATGCGACGGGGCGATAAAATTCTAGAGGCGGTAATTGCCCTCGCCCCCATGTTAGGTTTGTTGGGAACAGTTTTGGGTCTGATTAATTCTTTGGGTTCTATCCGCCTGGGAGATATTGGTACTTCTTCGGCTGCTGATGTCACCCTGGGGATTGGAGAAGCCCTGATTAGTACAGCTACAGGCTTGATTGTGGCTATTATCAGTCTGGCTTTCTATCGCCTGTTTCAAGGCTTTTCCTTTAGCCAGGTTAAGGTCTTCCGAAAAGCGGGAAATGAATTAGAATTACTCTATCGGCAGGATTGGCCAGAGGTTAAAGCTCAGATGCTACTTCCCGGAGAGGCTAATGATGCCTCTTTGATGGCGGAAGAACCCCAGGAGGATTTTCCCCCAAAAGGTAGTTTAATTAAGCTACCCGATGAGGATGAGTCGGAGGATGATCATACTCCTTTAATCAAATTACCTTCAGAATCTGAGGATGAGGAAACCCCCTCTCAATCAGAATCCCCTGAGTCGGTAGCTGAACAAAATACTTTAATTCAACCTGTGATTAAGGGTAATTCTCGCTTGGCTGATGATGATAAACATCAAAAAGGAGAGGTTGAATAATATCCACAACACCCCCAGAGCTAATTAAACCTTTGTCATTGATACCAAGATACTAACAAACACCCTTTTTGGTGGGACTATCCACGGAGGCAGATTGATGAAAGTTAACATAGATTCTCAGGTTGATGAGGGGCGTATTGAACTGCTACCCCTGATTGATGTGGTTTTTTGTATTTTGACGTTTTTTATTTTGGCAGCCCTACAGCTTACCCGACAACAGGCGATCAATGTGGATTTGCCACGGGCGGGGACTGGTGAAACTCAGATGCAAAAAATGTTGGTGGTTGGGGTGGATATTCGAGGGGATACTTATATTGACCAGCAACGGGTTAATTCTGAACAAATGCAGCGGGCTTTGGAACGTTTTTTAAGGTGGAATCCTAGTGGCTTGGTGGTGCTGTATGCCCCTAGAGATGCCCGTTATAATGATGTTGTACAGGTTTTAGATAAAATGCGAGCTGTGGGAGGCGATCGCGTGGCGTTGGCGACTTTACCGAGTTCTGAGGAAATGCCCTCTCCGGTTGATTCTGAGGGTTTATTAGCCCCTGATGCGCTGACACCGGATAATGGGGTGGAACCTCCTATTAATCCTTTTCTCCCCTCTCAGCCGCTTAATGAAATGCAGCCAGGGAGTCCTTTATTACCGCCTCCGGGTTCCCCCACTTCTCCCACTTCTCCTCTACTTCCTGACAGTTGAAAAATGGATCATTGATGTTCACGGTCAGCAGCCACGGCTATTACAGTAGATATATGGCGGGGTTAAAAAATAAAATTTAGTTGTAAATGCCAGTGGTGGCGATCGCGAATAATGTGGATTTTTTTAATAAATTCGCGCAGATAAAATCGTCTCTCGGTTTCCGATAAATCTAGCCAAAATTGGCGGATAGAAACCGCTTGGGCGGTGGCTTGTAAATTGACTGGGGGAAGTTGAGATAATTGATTCTCTAGTTTGGCAATTTCTTGGCGCAATTTATAATCTCTAATGGTGGCAGTTTCACTGTCTAAAATTCCTGTGGTTTGCAGAGTTGGCAGTTGATTTATGATGTCTTTTTTACTGGCTATTTCATCATAGATTTGCTGCTTAAATCTGTCTAAATCTGGCATCTGTAATTGGGCAACTGCTGGGGGTAGGTCGGCACAAATTCGGTCAATAGTCGCCGATAAAACATCATGATAATTAAGGGATTTGCACTTAGTTAGACGCTGACATTTTAGGGGTCTTAAATAAAGATATTCTCGTTTTTTGTTATGGGTGGTAACGCGGGTAATGGTCATCCCTGAACTACATTCACTGCACATTAATAAACCAGCTAAAGAATGGGGGGCGCTGGCTGTGCGAGGTGGGAGGCGCTGGTTGCGTCTTAATAACCTATCGATTTGGGCGGCTTCTTCACGGGAAATAATCGGGATATGAGTATTGGAAATAATCTCACTATTTTTATAAGCTAAATCCCCTCGATAAACGGGGTTAATTAACCAACGCTTCCCGGTAGTTACGGAGATTTTTTTATGATATCGCTTTTGTAAATACCGGACTGCGCCGCGTAGGGAACCATAAATTAAAAAATGCTCAAAAAAGTCTTTAACAACGGGTGCGGTGCTGCGATCAATGGTGTAGCGGTCTTTTCCTCTACGGTAGCCATAGGGTGCTTTTCCGGGGGGAGGAATGGCTTTTAAACGGTTGCGTGCGTGTCCTTGGCGCAGACAACGGCTGTGGTAAGTTTGTTTAATTTCGGAGATGAATTTGATTAAATCTACACGGGAAATATCGGAGGACTTTAGGTCGGATTGAAGGGCGATAACTTGGATGTTTAACTGTTGGAGTTGGCGGAGGCGATCGCTAACTTCTAGGACAGAGTTACCCAATTCTTCATAGCGTTGGATTAATAAATAGTTGGGGGGTGGTAGTTGTTGACAATCTTCTAGGATTTGCTCTAGTTGTTGGCGATCGCCAAAATCTTGATAAATCCCATCAATATCCCATCCCCAAATCGTCGGATCTGGCGGCGGTTCTAACAGCGGTTCCGTATAAGAATAGGCGAGAATTTTCATATTTGACTCAATTCGATAATATTACCATCAGGGTCAGCCACAAAAAGGGCTGAACGACCGGAAGCGCTCATTTGAAACGGGTAATTATGGCGGGTGAGTTGTGCTTTGGCGATCGCCAAATCAGCCACCGCGAAAGCTAGATGTCGGTTGCGTCCCCATTTCGCTTCATTGACGCGATCGCCAATTACTTGTTCAGATTCAATTAGATGAATTTGCCAATCACCAATCTGATACCATATTCCTGGGAAATTCAAAGGGCGATCGACTGTAGTTAACTGTAATATCTGGCTATAAAAATGCTGAGATTTTGCCAAGTCCGAGACTAAAATGGCGGCGTGTAGAGGTTTGGTGATATTCATAGTTGGGAGCTATTCTCGACAATTGTGATATTAGACCCATCGTAATATGCGATCGGGCGATCGCATCAACTCAAGCACTATTAACTAAATTATCACCAAATCCCCGTAACTCTGCTATAACCCCATTAAGATAGATAGGGAAAAGACCACAGGGCTAAAGATCCAATGACTTCTATCCTACTTGAATCAAATATCACCCGCTCACTAAACGCTCCCACCATCTACAAATTATCAAATGGTCTCACCATTGTGGCAGAACAGTTACCCGTTGAAGCCGTGAACTTGAATGTTTGGATTGATGTTGGATCAGCTGTCGAACCCGACCCGATCAACGGGATGGCTCACTTTTTAGAACACATGGTGTTTAAAGGGACTCCCAACCTAAAAGCTGGAGAATTTGAAAGACTGATCGAACAACGAGGCGCTTTAACCAATGCAGCCACCAGCCAGGACTACACCCATTATTATGTTACCAGCGCTCCCAGCGACTTTGCTACCCTAGCCCCCCTACAGCTTGAAGTAGTATTTAGCCCCAGTATTCCCGATGATGCTTTTGAGCGCGAGAGGCTAGTAGTATTAGAAGAAATCCGGCGATCTGAAGACAACCCCGCGCGTCGTTCATTTCAGCGGACCATGGAAACAGCCTTTAAGCGTCTCCCCTATCGTCGGTCTGTACTAGGACCAGCGGCGGCTATTGAACAGTTAACTCCTCAGCAAATGCGAGAGTTTCATCGCAGCCATTACTGTCCCCAAAAAACCACGATCGCAGTTGTGGGTAATTTACCTGTAGAGGCTTTAATTGAAACAGTAGCCGAGTCTATCCCAGCACAGACATATCCAGAACTTCCCCCAGAAGTAGATCTGCATCATCTGATTCCAGAGTCAGGATTTAGCGAAATTGTCCGCCATGAAATCATAGATGATAGCTTACAACAAGCGCGATTAATGATGGTGTGGCGAGTTCCCGGACTTAATCAACTCTCAGAAACCTATGCTTTGGATGTTTTAGCTACAATTTTAGGTCAAGGTCGTACCTCCCGCTTAGTGCAGGATTTACGAGAAAAGCGGGGTTTAGTGTCTGGGATTAGTTGCAGCAATATGACCCAGAGGCTACAGGGAGTATTTTATATTTCCGCTCGGTTGCGGGTCGAACACTTAGCGGAAGCCGAAGCAGCGATCGCCGAACATATTAACCGACTCCACAGGGAATTAATCACCCCCACCGAAATGACCAGGGTACGGACTCAAGTGGCGAACAGGTTTATTTTTGGCAATGAAACACCAAGCGATCGCGCTAATTTGTATGGTTACTATCAGGCGATCGTCGGAAATGTGAACCTAGCCTTAGAATATCCCCGCCAAATTCAATCCCTCAATGCAGAACAGTTACAACAAGCCATCCGCCAATATTTATTACCCCAAGCCTATGGGGTAGTTATCCTGAAACCTCATACCCCCTAATGAAACCGAAACCGGGAGTTGATATCCCCTTCTAAATCTCGACCCCCTCTGATATTTTGTATCAAATAATGAATTTTTGTAGAGGGGGTCAACAAACCATGTACAATTGCAGTGATTTTGTGACCTAGCACCAAAAATGAGACTACAAGATTTCCTAGGAACCAATACTCGATATGATATACAACAGATTTATGATGACGAGGCTCTGAGTCGTCAAATTCAGACTCGGCTCATTGATTTAGGGCTCCTCAATCCGCCCGTTGATGGTATTTTTGGCCCCTTATCAACAGCCGCATTCAGACGATTTCAGGAGTTAATGAACATCAGTGAATCTGGTATTCTGGCCTCTGAAACTGCCCAAAAACTCCTAGAAACTACCACTATGCGGCCCCCGAACATGAGGCTTGAGGATTTTCTGGGAACTAATATTCGATATGACTTCCAAGCCATTGATGATAATGAAGCCCTGAGTCGTCAAATTCAGACTCGGCTCATTGATTTAGGACTCCTAGCGCCGCCCGTTGATGGTATTTTTGGCCCCTTATCAAGAGCCGCATTCAGACGATTTCAGGAGTTAATCAACATCAGTGAATCTGGTGTTTTGGACTCTGAGACCGCCCAAAAACTGATAGACACCACAACTATTCGACGTGAAAATATGAGACTACAAGACTTTGTGGGGACTAATATTCGATATGACTTCCAAGCCATTTATGATAATGAAGCTCTGAGTCGTCAAATTCAGATTAGGCTCATTGATTTAGGACTCCTAGCACCGCCCGCTGATGGCATATTCGGCCCCTTGTCAAGGGCGGCTTTTCGGAATTTTCAGGAGTTAATGAACTGTAGCGAACCCAGTGGCATTCTGGGAACAGATACCGCCAAAAAACTCATAGAAACCAAAACTGTGAGTCGGCCGGGAAATATGCGGCTACAGGACTTCCTGGGAACCAATCTCCGTTATGATGTGAAGGCGATTAATGATGATGCAGGTTTGAGTCGTCAAATTCAAATCCGGCTCATTGATTTAGGACTGCTAGACCCGCCAGCAGATGGTATATTCGGTCCAAAGTCAACCGCCGCGCTGCATCGTTTTCAGCAGTTAATGGAATGCCAAGAACCGGGATTTATTGGTTCTGAGACTGCCAAAAAACTCATTGAAACTAAGGTTTCCGACCTCCCCGTAACTACTCCCATTTTAAGAGTAATCAGAAATACAGTTTTCAAGGTGAGACCGATCGCCTCTTCTCAACTGAATAACTCCGAGAAATTTTCAGTACCAGCCGGACGGGAATTTTCAGTTTTGGCTTATGATCCGATCCGGGCACATTTAAGGGTAGCTTTGCGTAATCAGTCCTTTGGCGGTTATTCTGTGTTGTATATTTGGGGTGGCCATGTGGAAGTTTACGAGGGAGGGAGCAGAACCCATCCCCGACCCCTACCGACAAGCCGTCGTTTGAATGTTCCCTTCAAGTCACAATTAGATAATTTCTATAACCCCACAGGGTCTTGTAATGTGACTTCCCTGGCCATGTGTTTGGAATATTTTAATATTCCGCGTCGCGATTTGAGATATCGTCAATTTGAGGATGAACTATATCGCTATGCCCTGAATATGGGTTATAGTCGCCATAATCCCTACGATTTAGCTCGCATTGTCCGAGACTATGGTGCTAGGGATCATTTTACCGAAAATGCCGTAATTGAGGACGTGCAGGACTGGGTAGCAGCGGGTTATCCGGCGGTTATCCACGGATACTTTACCTCCTTTGGGCATATTATCGTCGTGGTAGGCTATGACCAAAATGGGTTTATCGTCCATGACCCTTATGGCGAGTGGTTTTCAACCGGATATCGAACCGATTTAAGTGGTGCTTACTTACACTACTCCTATCGACTTATTCGGCGGGTGTGTATTCCTGATGGGAATTTTTGGGTGCATTTCATCTCCAGGTGAGATAATTTTAACCCCACTTTAACCAACTCCTAATAACTTGCATAACTCCTGTGGAGTTGTGGAGTACATAGCCAGCCGAGCAACTTCTACAAAACACCAAAATTAGAACTATAGACATGAGACTACAGGACTTTGTGGGGACTAATACTCAATATGATATCAAAGCCATTTATGATAATGAAGCTCTGAGTCGTCAAATTCAAACTCGACTGATTGATTTAGGACTCCTAGCGCCGCCAGTTGATGGCATATTTGGCCCCAATTCAACGGCAGCTTTTCGGAGTTTTCAGGAGTTAATGAACTGTAGCGAACCCAGTGGCATTTTGGGAACGGATACCGCCAAGAAGCTGATCGAAACCAAAAGTGTCAATCGCCAGGGAAATATGAGGCTACAGAACTTCCTGGGTACAGATATCCGATATGATGTGAAGGAAATTAATGCTGATGCAGGTTTGAGTCGTCAAATTCAAATCCGGCTGATTGATTTAGGGCTGCTAGACCCGCCAGCAGATGGCATATTCGGTCCCAAGTCAACGGCGGCGCTGCATCGTTTTCAGCAGTTAATGGAATGCGAAGAACCGGGATTTATTGGGTCAGAGACTGCCAAAAAATTAATTGAAGCTAAGGTTTCTGACCTCCCGGTAACTACTCCGATGTTAAAAGTGACCAGAGATACAGTTTTGAAGGTCAAACCGATCGCCTCTTCTCAACTGAATAACTCCGAGAAATTTTCGATTCCAGCGGGACGGGAATTTTCAGTTTTGGCTTATGATCCGATCCGGGCACATTTAAGGATAGCTTTGCGTAATGAGTCCTTTGGCGGTTATTCTGTGTTGTATATTTGGGGTGGTCATGCGGAAGTTTACGAGGGAGGAACCCAAACCTACCCCAGACCCCTACCGAGAAGCCATCGTCTGAATGTTCCCTTCAAGTCACAATTAGATAATTTCTATAACCCCACAGGGGCTTGTAATGTGACTTCCCTGGCTATGTGTTTGGAATATTTTAATATTCCCCGCCGTGATACGAGATATCGTCAATTTGAGGATGAACTGTATCGCTATGCTATCAATAAGGGCTATAGTCGCCACAGTCCCTACGATTTAGCCCGCATTGTGCGAGACTATGGTGCTAGGGATTATTTTACCGAAAATGCGGTAATTGAGGATGTGCAGGACTGGGTAGCAGCGGGTTATCCGGCGGTTATCCACGGATACTTTACCTCCTTTGGGCATATTATTGTGGTGGTGGGCTATGACCAAAATGGGTTTATTGTCCATGACCCTTATGGGGAGTGGTTCTCCAGTGGATATCGAACCGATCTAAGTGGTGCTTACTTACACTACTCCTATCAACTAATTCGGCGGGTGTGTATCCCTGATGGCAGTTTTTGGGTGCATTTTATCTCGAAGTAACAAGGTCTAAACTCTGCTGTACCAACGCAATAGGACTTGGGCGAGTCGTTTGGAGTTGTGGCGGACATAGCCAGTGTCGCTATCAACTTCAATGATATTGGTTAATACCATTCTTCGCCCTAATTCCTTGACGGCTTCCCGGTCAATGAAAACCGGGTGAGAGTCTTCTTGAGCATAGCGGATTAATGCTTGAGCTGGGGGGACTTTTCCTTGGACTAAGACGGCATCAAATAGTTTATGGCCACAAGCGTCATCGATCGCCCGAATGTGGTCGGCGACGCTATAGTTATCAGTTTCCCCTGGTTGGGTCATGACATTACAAACATAAATGCGGGGGACTTGGCTTTGAGCGATCGCTTCGGTAATTTCTGGGACCAATAAATTGGGGATAACGCTAGTGTAGAGGCTACCCGGTCCGATAATAATCAAATCTGCTTCTTGAATGGCGCTAATAGCTTTAGGAAGGGCTGGGGGGTTGGCAGGTGTGCAACCAATTTTGACAATTTTACCCCTAGCTTCTGTAATACTAGACTCTCCATGAATACGACGGCCATCTTCTAATTTAGCCCACAGGTGAACATCGCTGAGGGTAGCGGGTAGGACTTGACCGCGAATAGCCAAAACCTTAGAACTAGCTGCGATCGCCCTTTCCAGGTCTCCGGTCACCTCTCCCATAGCCGTGAGGAATAAATTGCCAAAACTGTGACCTGTTAAACCATCGCCAGCCCGAAATCGGTATTGGAATAATTCAGTGAATAGCTTTTCCTCGTCAGCTAAGGCCGCTAAACAGTTGCGAATATCTCCTGGGGGTAACACTCCAATTTCGCGGCGCAAGCGCCCAGAGGAGCCACCATCGTCCGCTACGGTAACAATAGCGGTGATATTAGCGCTGTAATCTTTCAAACCCCGCAGCAGGGTTGATAGACCTGTTCCGCCGCCAATAACTACGATTTTCGGACCTCGGTTGAGGCGGCGCAATGCGATGAGGCGATCGACCAATTCCTGATCACCTTCGGGGGTGAATACCTGGGTAATAGAGTTAAAGCTGCGACTCTGACCCCAAAAAATGAATAGTAAACCCGCCAAAATTAGCAACGGCCCAGAAATCGAGTTAGGGATAATTTGGGTAATCCATTCCAAAAATCCCCTCAGCAGTTGCAAAATATAGAAAATTGGGGTCATTCCTGTCCAGATAGCTAACCCCAAACTGGTCAGCAATACCCCACCGGCGCTAATGAGTAACCACCGTTTGACTAGCAAACCGGGGGCTAACCATTTGAACCACTGTCCTATTCTATGGGAGGAACGGTAGCCTGAGCGACTCCAATTTAGTCGGAGTTTGAACAGGCGACGCAGTTTCAACCTAAGAGAAATAATCGACATTTGATAATAGACCTCATAAAAATCTGTTGTGGTTAAATTTGGGCAAACCTAATTCGAGATGATAGCCTGTATCTCGCAACTTATAGTTATGTAGATAGTCCATAGGGGAAGAGTCTATGGCCAATGGGGAATGGGAACTGAATCAAAATCTAATATGTCTGAGCCACTAATTGAACTGCGAGGAATTTCTAAAACCTTTGGTTCCAATGTGATTTTAGATGGGGTAGATCTAAGCATCTATCAGGGTCAAGCCTTGGGAATTATCGGCCCTTCTGGGACGGGAAAATCAACGATTTTGCGGATTATAGCCGGGTTATTGCCTCCTGATGCTGGAGAAGTATATGTCAAGGGACAACTGCGACGGGGTTGGGTGGACGATCTTAGTGATCCGATTGGTATTGGCATGGTGTTTCAGAATGCGGCTTTGTTTGACTCTCTGAATGTTGAACAAAATGTGGGATTTCGTTTGTATGAACACAGCAGACTTTCCCAGGCTACTATTCGTCAATTAGTTGAGGAAAGGCTAGAAATGGTGGGTCTGCCTAATATTTGCGATCGCTATCCGGCAGAATTATCTGGAGGAATGCGAAAACGGGTGAGTTTTGCCAGAGCAATTATGCCCAACCCGGAAAACCCCAGCGATAACCCTGAAGTTATACTTTATGACGAACCAACGGCGGGTTTAGATCCGATCGCTTCAACGGTGATTGAAGATTTGATTCGCAGCCTGCAAAAGCGGGACGGGGGTGGCAGCACCTATGTGATGGTGACACACCAAGATAGTACGATCCGCAGAACCACAGACCAGGTAATTTTTTTGTATAAAGGTCAAATTCAATGGCAAGGGTCGATTGAGGAGGCTTACAGGTCCGATAATCCAGCGCTGATACAGTTTTTTACGGGCAGTGTAAGCGGACCCATTCAGGTGGTCAATTAGCTGATGGGAGCCAGAAAATTGTTAAGTTAACCTAACATAGGAAGATGGGACAGGCAAATGGGAGGATAAATAATGCGATCGCGAAGTGTCCGTGAAGGATCAGTCGGTTTGTTGATTATATTGGGAGTGGGGCTATTTGGAGCCACAGCTTTTTGGCTGCGGGGGCTCACTCTTGGTCAGCAGAGTTACCAAATTCGGGCTGAATTTCCTAGTGCTACTGGTCTTCAAATTGGGGTACCTGTACGATATCGGGGGGTAAAAGTCGGGCGAGTTACCAGAATTCAACCCCAGTCTAATGGGGTGGAGGTGGTGCTAAATATTGAATCTACGGATTTAGTCATGCCACGAAATTCCCAAGTTTTGGTCAATCAGACGGGTTTTCTGAATGAAACCTATGTTGATATTATCCCCAATGCAGTCTTAACTCCTGAGTTAGTGGCGGCTAACCCCATTAGTGCTACCTGTCCCTCATCAGATATTTTGTGCCATGAGAGTTCTATTCAAGGTTTACCGGGTATTAGCCCCGATCGCCTCATGGAGACTATGCTTGATTTAGGGGAACTCTATGGCAACCCGGAATTATTTGCTAATCTAAATGCGGCGGTGGAAAATACCGCCCTCGCCGCCGCCGAAGCCACGAAACTGACCACCCAAATGGGTCAATTAGTTGAGATAGCTAAATTGGAGTTGGGTAATTTTAGTGCCTCGGTGGATCAAAACATGAACTTATTTTCCTCGGAAATGACTCAGCTTTCCGATCAACTAGAGCGCTCCATGCAGGAAGTCAGCGGAGCGGCACTGCAGTCGGCTAATTCCTTAGACAGGGTAACAGGTGATATCAGTGCCTTAACTCAAGAGGTAAATGCCTTGGTGGCTACCAATCGCTCAACCTTGCTGACGACCTTAAATAATATTAATGAAACCAGCCAGGAATTGAGTGTAGCGATCGCTACACTAACCCCAGTTATAGCCCGGTTTGAACAGGGGGAACTATTAACCAATCTGGAAACCCTATCAGCCAATGCGGTGATCGCTTCGGAGAATTTGCGAGATGTTTCCAAGACTGTCAACAACCCCGATAATTTAATCTTACTGCAACAAACCCTAGACTCTGCCCGTTCCACCCTGCAAAATATGCAGAAGGTGACCGCAGATATTGAAGATTTGACAGGAGATCCGAGATTGCGCGATAGTTTACGGAGGATCATCAACGGCTTGGGTAATATTCTCGCCTCCACTGAGGAGTTAGAACGCCAAACGGCTGTGGCGGAAACCCTAGCCCCCCTCAGTCAAGCGGCGGAGGCGGGGGATGAAAAAACCATAAAACTGCTATTCTCGGAAATCGATTCAGATTTATCGGATTTATGGGCTTTGGTCAGTTCACCAGACACCGCCACTAATTCTCCCCGGTGGACTATTGACAGCACTTCCTCCGTAGACATTCATGGGGAATAAGAGGGAGCTACTAGCTGCCTATGGTTGGGTTATGCTTATGCCAAGGGGTGGCTTGTTCATAAGCATGGGCGACTTCAAACAGACGACTTTCGCCGAGAACTTTGCCAATTAACTGCATTCCTATGGGGAGACCCTGGCTGTCAAATCCACAGGGAACGCTGATGGCCGGTAAACCGGCTAAATTGACGGGAATTGTCATCAGATCGGACAGATACATACTCAGGGGGTCAGAGGTTTTTTCTCCGGCTTGAAAAGCGGTAGTCGGAGAGGTAGGACAAACTAAGACCTCTACTTGGGTAAAAGCGCGATCGAAATCTTGTTTAATCAGGGTTCGGACTTTTTGGGCTTTCAGATAATAGGCATCATAGTAACCAGCAGACAAAGTATAGGTTCCTATCATGATCCGACGTTTGACTTCGGCCCCAAAGCCTTCGGCGCGGGTTTTGGCGTACATCTCAATCAGGTTATCAGCATCAGGAGTGCGGAAACCATATTTAACCCCGTCATAGCGGGCGAGATTAGCGGAAGCCTCGCTGGGGGCGATAATATAGTAGGTGGGCAGACCATAGCGGAACCGAGGACAGGAGATGACCTGAATTTCTGCGCCTAGGCTTTGCAGAACTTCGATCGCTTTAGTGACGGCTTGTTCTACTACGGGATCTAAGCCTTCCCCGAAGGTTTCTTTAATTACCCCAATTTTGATTTTGCTTCTGGGTTTGAGGGAGGGCTTTAAAAAATCGGTATAGTCGGGGATATCTACATTAAGGCTGGTGGAGTCTTTGGGGTCGTAACCGGCGATCGCATTTAATAAAATGGCTGCGTCTTTGACCGTGCGACCAAAGGGGCCAATCTGATCCAACGAAGAAGCATAAGCTACCAACCCATAGCGCGATACTAGCCCATAGGTGGGTTTCATGCCTACAACTCCACAGAATGAGGCTGGTTGACGAATGGAACCCCCTGTATCCGAACCAAGGGCAACTACTGCCTCATTGGCTGCTACGGCTGCTGCTGACCCGCCAGAGGACCCTCCGGGAACTCTGGTTATATCCCAAGGGTTAGCGGTGATTTGAAAGGCTGAGTTTTCGGTGGAACTTCCCATCGCAAACTCATCTAGGTTAGTTTTTCCGAGTATAACTGCTCCGGCTTCTATGAGTTTGGTGGTCACAGTGGACTCATAGGGAGGCACGAAGTTCGCGAGAATTTTCGAGCCACAGGTGGTGGTAATCCCTTCCGTACACATATTGTCTTTGACGGCTATGGGAATGCCTGCTAATAATCCGATTTCGTCTCCGGCGGCGATTTTAGCATCAACCTGTCGGGCTTGTTGTAGGGCTCGATCTGCGGTAATACACAGAAAACTTTTGAGTGTGGGTTCTAATTTGTTAATGCGATCGAGCGCTTCGGTGGTGATTTCCACAGCAGAGCGTTCTTTATTTACCAGTTGTTGGTGCAACTCGCAGATCGATGCCATGCGGTCTCCTCTGTTTTAGTTCCAATATTTGAGTTTACCGAAAAATTGGTAACACTCTACTACCTGATCCTTCCCGATCGCTAAATTTTTGTTTGATCCGGAAATTTTGCCAGCCTGACGATAGATCAACCAGTGTTATGGATGATGAGATGAGGAGGTATGCCACCAAAGGCTCATATTGAACCCCATTTATCGGTTGATGATCTCAAAAACCGTTACCGACAAGCTAGAGATACTACTGAGTCCCGTCGGTGGCATCTTCTTCATTTGGTGGGTAGCGGTTGGACGATCAAGCAAGCAGCAGAAGTTGTGGGGTTAAATTACGACTACGCCAAAGAGATTATCCGCCGTTATAACCACGAAGGCCCACCTTCGGTGAGAAACCGTAGTCGCGATCGCCAGCCCCCTGTGGCGCGATCGCTTTTGACTAAATCACAGCAACAGGAACTCAAGCAGGCTTTGCTGGGTCCCGCTCCTGATGGGGGACCGTGGTCTGGCCCCAAAGTAGCCCAGTGGATTGCTGAACGCACTGGCCGCCAGCACGTTTGGCCTCAGCGGGGATGGGACTATCTCAAACGATTAGGGATTAATTGGAAGCAACGGAACAATTCTGGTTCGGAATTTTGATCTATTCAGTTATCTGGTTGTAAGGACAATGAAACCAAAATATCTATTGAATTTAGCCACGGGAGCAACCATGGCGATCGCTTCTTTCTTTGTTACTAATGGCACAGTGGCTGAAGAAACCGAAATTACACAGTTTCCGCGCCATCGACATCAGCTACTACAGCGACCTAATAGAGTAGTTCAACAAGAGTTTTTCTGTGGCCGTAGTGATGATGATGTTCCTACTACCTTTGTCAGAAACTCTCGCGGGACTTTTCCCGTCATTCGTTGGGTTTCTTTGGTTTTTAATCAGGCTGGTTATGTACCACAAACTCGCTGTCGCCAAGTTTCTTCTAAATTTCAAGAGTTCTATGAGCGAGGATTGCTTAATTATGTGACTACAGGAACCGTTAATCGACAACCTGTTATCTGTGTTTCTGATGCTAAGGATGGTCCCTGTTTGGGGGTTTTATTTACTCTCAAACCTAATCAAGATGCTCGCCGCACTATCCGACAGCTTTTTGCTCTACAAGCTAATGCTAATGCTGGTCCTTTAGAAGAAAATGGTTCTCGTCTATATTTGGATTTTCAGCAATACCTAGATCAGCAAATCACTTTTAATTCTGATTAAAGGCTGATGCTTCTGCCTCCTTGGTTGATGGGTAAGTGGCGTGAGCCGGAGGCAGGAATAATTAATCATGGCAGTTTTTTATGAGAGTTTAAATGCTATTACTGCCTTTTTTAATGGCTAATTTTTGGGGAATTGAGCAGCATCATTTAGATTACTTTTTTCTCCCTGATCAGTTAACCGTCATCACTGGCTCTAAAACTGCGGGCTGTGTTGAGGGTGAGTGGCGACCTTGTAGCCCTCAACAATTGCAGGCGATCGCTGAATCTATTACAGTCAAAATTATTTCTGGGTCGGCTTGGGGGTCGGGAATCATCCTGAAAAGAGAAGGTGATTTATATACAGTCTTGACCAATGATCATGTCATCAATACCGAGGAATCTCCCTATTTAATACAAACTCCTGATGGTCATATTTATCAAGGCTATTTACTCAACAATGATGCCTGACAAGGACAAGATTTGGCTCTGATTCAGTTTCAGGCTCCCCCCAATTATGCGATCGCCTCTTTCCATCCTTCCGCGACTCTCTCCCCTGGTGATAAAGTCTTCGGCGCGGGTTTTCATTTGGAGATAGATCGAGATAATATTGAGACCATTAACCTTAACAATAATCATAGTAAATTACGAGACACAAAACCATCATTATATCATCTATTTCAGCCCAAGTCATTCCTCGCCAAATTTCCTGATCAAAAATATCCTCCTACCAGGAATCAAGGATTTAATTTAACCAGAGGTAGAATATCCTTCCTTTCCGAAAAACCCTTTAAAAACGGTTATCAGATTGGCTATACTAATCCCATCCAAAAAGGCATGAGCGGCGGCCCCCTGTTAGACCGTTGGGGAAAGGTAGTCGGTATTAATGGAATGCACGCTTACCCTCTTTGGGGAGACCCCTATATTTACGATGATGGTGAACAGCCACCCCCAGATTTACGCGAAAAAATGAGACATCTGGCTTTTGCTATTCCTAGCGATCGCTTAACTGAATTAGCACCGGAATTTTCCCCAATCCCACCATTATATATTACTGAATACAATGGGATTTTATGGGAGTTTAACTCTCCTGATTCCCCGCATTTTTGGCTGCCACCCATCCGCCCATAAATCGAGCAACTTTTTACCGACATATCATCTGGTAGCCTCAGACCCCGTAAATAGTAATCCCCAGCCAACCCGATTAGGGATTTGCTATAATTAGCAACGGCACATATAACACATATCCCGTATCTGCAAAATGCTCAAACACCTGCGATATCTATGCTTGTTTATGTTAGGGTTAGGACTATCGCTGCTGATAGGTTGTGTTCCTCCGTCAATCAGTTTAAGCCTTAATTCCCAACCGGATACAGTAGCGATCGCCACAGATAGCGTCAGCCTGTCTCCACCCCTTAAATGTGAATTAAATAAAGATTGTTTAGTGATTTTATACACCGATCGCGATCCGAGTCCCAAAGCCGTAGATTTTGGCTGTGGTCGCCAAACCTATGATGGTCATAAAGGAACAGATTTTGCGATTCCTGATGAAAGAATGATGGCTGAAGGAGTCCCCGTATTTGCATCAGCCTCTGGTCAGGTATTAAGAGTCCGTGATGGAGTCGAAGATCGGCGCATTAGACATCCAGCGGAAAGGTCAAGGGTAGAGGGTCAAGAATGCGGTAATGGGGTAGTTATTGACCACGGAAAAGGTTGGGAAACTCAATATTGTCACCTGCGGCGGGGTAGTGTAGCCGTTAAATCAGGCGATTCGGTCAATACTGAAACAGTATTAGGAATGGTGGGAACATCTGGTTTAACCTCCTTTCCCCATGTTCACATCACCGTTACCCATGATGGACAGGTAGTTGATCCTTTTGTGGGTCCGACCTCCTCACCCGGTTGTCAGACTAGCTTAGATCCTATTTGGAATCAACCTTCTGGGTATAATCCCACAGGTTTAATTAGGGCGGGATTTTCCACAGACCCCCCCGACATGGACCAAATTTGGGATGGGAAGCATTCAGAAACCGTATTGTCCGCCCAAATTCCCGCCCTATTATTCTGGGTACAAGCCTATGGTATTTTAGCGGGGGATGAGGTTAAATATAGAATGATTGACCCCAGAGGTAATGTGGTAGTTGACCATAATGATCGGATTCAATCTCCCAGTCTCACCTGGGTGGGCTATGTGGGACAAAGAAATTCTGGCGCTAGTCTACTTCCAGGAGTCTGGAAAGCTGAATATAGCCTTACCCGTGGCGATCGAGTTTTAATAAATGTACAACGACAGGTTGAGTTAAATTTGACCTAACCAGAGTTAAACAGCCGATTAATGGGACAATATTGATACTCTCGATCGCTGTCAGAGTCTATCGAGACTCGATCAAGCATCGATTTTGCAGTAATGGAAATGTGTTTCAATGTTCAAACGAATTGCATCAATTATCCTAGTTGTTGTTAGTCTCACCCTGGGGGGATGTGTAGCCACCGGGGGAGGTCTAAAAAGTTTTGTGGACACAGCAGATGGCTATGAGTTTCTTTACCCTAACGGTTGGGTAGAGGTGAGGGTCTCTAATGGACCGGATGTGGTTTTTCACGATATGATCGACTCCACCGAAAATGTTAGTGTGGTGATTAGTTCTGTGACTAGGGGTGATAGTTTAGAGGAAATTGGCACTCCCACAGAGGTGGGATATACCCTCAGTAAAAATGCGATCGCCCCAGAGGGGTCCGGTCGGACAGCAGAGTTGTTGAATGCTGGGAAAAGAGAATCCACCAATAATACTTACTATTTACTCGAATATGCTGTCACTCTTCCTAATCAGCAAAAACGGCATGATTTCGCTAGTATTGCTATCAGTCGGGGTAAGTTGTTTACTTTGAATATATCCACCAGTGAACAGCGTTGGCAAAAAAGCAAAACTCTGTTAGAACAAGTGGTGCGATCGTTTACTGTTTATTAACGGAGATTCTGATATGGCGGACTCAGCTATCACTTTTGTCCTGGCTTCTGCTTCCCCAGCCAGATATAGACTCTTAAAAACTGTGGGAATTGATCCAGTAGTAATTAAGAGTGATTTTGATGAGTCTAGCATTCAGATTGATGATCCGACTGCATTGGTAGAACAACTCGCTCAAGCCAAAGCGGAAGCTGTGGGGAGACGGTTAAAAGACCATCCCCCTAGCTATTTAGACAACGGTAAAAATGCGCTAATTTTGGGCTGTGATTCGGTGTTGGTGATGGGGGGTGAAATTTACGGTAAACCGGCTGATAAAGCGGAAGCGATCGCCCGTTGGCAAAATCTCAGTGGTCATGTGGGACAGCTTTATACTGGTCATGCTTTGCTGGATTTGAATAAACCCAAACTTTTGGTTTTATCTCGCATAACTGATGTGCATTTTGCGACTGTTGATGAGGAGGAAATCCGGTCTTATGTGGAGACCGGAGAACCTTTAAACTGTGCGGGATGTTTTGCTATTGAAGGGAAAGGGGGGGCTTTTGTTGATAGGTTAGATGGCTGTCATACTAATGTGATTGGTCTGAGTTTACCTCTGCTGCGGTTGATGCTTCGAGAGTTGGGGTATGGAATCACTAATTTTTGGAATTAACCCAATAAACAGGCGATGGGGAATAGTATATATTCCAGAAAAAACAGTTTCCAAATGAGTTGGTAAAAATTGGCGATCGCCTGTTTATCCCCTAGGTCTACACTGGTGCTTTTCCACCACATAAAACTTAGTAATATCAGATTAGTTATCACTAAAAATACTGGGTTTAAACTCCCATAAATTAGGAAAGCCGCCGCCATCATTCCTAAATAACAGATGGTGATTACTCCCCTAGCTAGATTAAATACGGCTACGGTTCCCAGACGGATGGTAAAGGTGGTAATATGGTATTGGCGATCGCCTTCAATATCGGGGATATCCTTAAAGATGGCAATCGCAAACGTAAACACCAAAATAAATAGGGTTAACACCCAGACGCTGGGGGGTATCACCGGAATTTTCCATAATTGGGGGGTTGATAACTGTTGGCTAAAATGACAAAATAGCCCCAGGTTGACAATCACCCCCCGCACTGTAAATATACATAATGCCGCCCAAACGGGAAATCTTTTTAAGCGTATGGGAGGGAGGGAATAGGCGGTTCCGAGGACTAAACTAATGCCAACAGTAGCTGCTAAAAAAGGCCCCCCAACCACTGCTAAAATGACCGCCAATATCCCTGTAGTGGCTACGATAATTTGACCCTGGCGGCGAGAATATACCCCAGAAGCTAAAGGTAAGTCGGGTTTATTAATTACGTCTATTTCGATATCTTCTAATTGATTAAGACCGACAATATAGATATTCCCACACAGACAGGCTATCCAACTAATCAGCAGGATGGTTAAATTTGTAGGGAGAAAAGGGGCGTTTTCCCATGTAGTAGGATTAAGTTGATCACTAAATGCGATCGTAAATAACCCCAATACACTGAGACTGGTTCCGATAATGGTATGAGGTCGGGAAAATTTCCAGAAAGCATACAGCCAAGGCGCATTTTTCTGAACCGGGTTCCCAGTAACTTTTGGTAATGCGATCGAGGAATTCTGATTCATAATTGGGTTAAATCGTTAATATGCAATAGAGTTAATGAGTCAGATTGTCCATGGTCTTCAACCTACTGTAAAAAATCATCTCCAATTTTCCCAAGAACGGTTAAAAAGAGAAGTGCGGGGAAATGCGATAGGATTACCATTTTCTTGGATGAACCATTGTAACTCATCTAGTAAAGGCGATCGCCTTGGTAAATCCGCCACTAATTGATAGGGAAAAACATCATTTTCAAAAGCAAAAACCGCCGTCATTCCCGCCGCCGCACCAGAAGACCATTCAAAGGAATGCACCCGGTAAGCCGCCGCCGCAATATGGCTAGTAGCAATACTTTTACCCACCACCAATAAATTATCAATTTCCTGGGGAATCATAGCCCGGAGAGGAATTTGGAAGGGGTAAGCCTGTCCTTGTCCGAGACGTTCTCCCTCTCTTTCAGTATTTCCCGGAGTTTCGTGGGGGCTTAAAGTCATACAGGGGTGAAAATCGATCGCATAATGTCCAATACCCACCGTATCAGGATAAATGGTAGATCTCCCTCTGCGGGAAGTCTGTTCAACCGTTTGATTTCTAGCGACTAAAGCTGGTAATTCCAACCCCGCCAAAGCCATCCATAACTCCCTAAATTCTGAAGCCGAGAGATTTTCCCGGTAAAAATCCCCGGCAAAATCATTACGAGAAATATCAGTTTCCCAAATCATAAACCCTTGAGGTTGACCGAAGGAAGGGCGACCAATAATCCGGCGCGCCTCTCGCATATAGGGAAACTTAGAGAGTCCGTGGGCGGTTCCCATGGGCTGATCAAATCCTCTCAAAAATCGATGATTAGGGTAGATATTTTTAACACCATCGCCCAATTGAGAATCAGTAGTCCCTTTCACTAACCAATAAAAGAAACCCTTGGCATTTTCTTCGCCATATTGCAAGGACTGCACCCGTAGTCCGCCCATCCAATTTCCGGGTTCTAGCTGCCCGCTGGCGGCTAGTTGTCGGGGAGTTAGGATTAAATTGTCCTGAGAGGTTCCAGGGCGGTAGTCATTGCCCCAAGTCCAGTTTTGCATGGAGATATCCCCAGGATAAATGGTCCACCTGCGTGGGTCGGGGTGAAAAGGTCCTTCTGGGTTTTCGGTGTGAATGCGACGGTAAGTAAACACTAGGGTAAAATTGGCTAATCGCTGCAATTCATAGCTGTAGTAGGGCGCATAGCGTTCGTAAAATGGTGGTTTTTCGATGGGTTCTGGCTCGGCGAGGGCTTTCATGGCGAAAGTATAGGTGAAACCCTGGGTGCAATAGGGGTCTCCGGTGACGCTGGAGGAGGTGGGTTCTAGGGGGTTGCGTGGGTCTATACCCAAGTTGTGGGGAATATTGGTCATGCCGATAATTTCCCCGGTTTCTGTGGCTTCTACCACATACCAGTTAGCGGCTTGTTTATCTGTGTTGGCGGGGAGAAATTCGATAATGGTTTTGGTGAGACGGGGTGAGTCTTCCCAAGTGTAAGCATCTTCAATAATTTGGGATAGGGGTTCGGTATTTAGGGGGGGTGTACCGGGGGCGGCTTGATGTTGAATGGCGATCGCACTGAGAATTTTTCGATCTGCTATTTCCACATATTTAGGAACAGTATTAGGAAACCATTTTAAAGTCCCTTTTCCCTGTTTTGCCGCATCTTCTAGCATTGATGATAAAATCGCGTGACCGTTATAAGGTCGGAAACAAGACTCGCTTACCCAACAACCACCAGGGTTAAGGATGCCGTATTTTTCTTTAATGCGATCGCGCAATTCTAGGTATCCTCGCGGGAAAAATAATAAGGATCTTTGAGTTTGTCTTTCATCTAAAGCAGAGGTTCCCTGGGAGGAAATTTGACCCCCTACCCAGTCCGTGATATCAGTTAAGCAAACTGTCCGACCTGCTAATAATGCTTCATAGGCTGTGGCTGCGCCTGCTAGTCCACCACCAAACACTAAAATATCACAGGTTTCTTGAGTATCTGTAGTCCTGGGTAAACTCGCATCAGCTACTTGCTGACTGAACAGGGAAGCCACTATACCTAGGGCAATTTTTACATAAAACGCAGTTTTAATAATCTTCATCATATATTACCATGGAGAACTTGCTAATTTGGGGTTGATGGGTCAGTTGGTAGGAGACCTCAGACAGATAAATTGATAATTTCAACCATTATATATTCCCCAGACCAAAATGGGTAAGGTGCATCCTATAGATAAATCATGATTGGTGGGTAGGGTGCGTCAGAGAGATAAATCATAATTGTCACCTGAGATGTTGAGGTCTGACGCACCATTTTCATATTGTCTATTGGTCTGACTCACAATTTTCAAAATTTGACATTTTACCAAAATATCCTGAAAACTTAATCAATTCATTGACACCCCAATCAACCGAATATACACCTTGTTTTACCAACCGATGAAAGCTAGAAAATTTCCAATATTTAGGAGATTCACATAAACCATGCTTGACCGGATTATAATCAATGTAATCACAGCAATTCTCAAAATCTTCTTCGTCTTTGATTAAATGCTCCCAATATCGCCTTTGCCATAAATTGCTCTCTTTCCGCTTGTGACGAGAGAGAGTTACTTCCGTGCTTAGTTTGAGTTTATGGCTACAGCTGCGCGTCACAAAACTTTTTAAATATCGCCATCGCATCGGATAATTTTTATCACCTTCTGGTAGTGTCCAAATACAATGAAAGTGATCAGGTAATAGAGCGATCGCATCTAAAGAAAAAGGATATATTTTTTGCAATCTTTGGAATCCTGTTCGTAAACCTTCCCGTCCAATTTCAGTACATAGCCAAGGGTTCCTTTTATAGGTGACTTGGGTAAAAAAGTAGGTTGCGCCTGGAACAAATAATCGACGATAATTAGACATGGCTTGATTGGGGTGTAGAGTTAGGATGCGTCAGATAGATAAATCATAATTTTAACCTGATGGGTAGGGTGCGTCAGATAGATAAGTCATAATTTTAACCTGATGGGTAGGGTGCGTCAGATAGATAAGTCATAATTTTAACCTGATGGGTAGGGTGCGTCAGATAGATAAGTCATAATTTTAACCTGATGGGTAGGGTGCGTCAGATAGATA